>ERZ779855.397-NODE-397-length-38227-cov-17.845279_pt1 | contig 38227 bp, 47 predicted proteins | sample MGYA00511370_ERZ779855 | MGnify/ENA primary metagenome ERZ779855 (study PRJEB29588, sample SAMEA1967319) | human gut metagenome | biome: human gut; feature: human-associated habitat; material: faeces | place: Denmark | collected 2008/2010 ...
TTGACGGTCTGCCCCGGCTGTGCTATTTCCCCGGCAAGCGGCGGGGGTATATCCTCCAGAGCTGCCCCCTTTCCCATGATTGGGAAAGGGCGGGGGGATTGGGCTGAACTTACTTATTAAAATATCGGAGGTATTGACTATGAAGCGTCCCCTTGCATACATTACCGCCGCATGGTTGAGCGGCGACAGTGAAAACGCAGAACAGGCCGCCCGCTACTGCCGGGCGGTTTATGAGGCAGGCTTTTCCCCGATCTGCCCGCCCCTGTATCTGCCCCTGTTTCTCAATGACGCAGTACCCGAGGAGCATAAAAGCGGCATCGACATGGGCCGTGACCTGCTCCGCCGCTCCCATGTGCTGGTGGTCTGCGGCCACACCATGACCGAGGCCATGAAAAATGATATTGCCGTGGCCCAGCGGCTGGGAATTACCGCCACCACCCTTGAGGGCATCCTGACCGTCAAGGGACAGGGAAAACGCTGATGGAGTCTGTTTTTGAGGCTTTCATTTCAAATCCTGCCCTTTACAGTGCGGGGCATCTGGTGGGGGAAACGCTGCATTTCCCCACCAACACGGAGGAGGTGCAGTCCCTCTTAAAGCGGATCGGCGTGGACGGGGTGCGCTGCCAGGAATACTTTATTATCTCCTTTGACAGCGACATTCTCGGCCTTTATGACTATCTGGGCGAGTATGAAAACATTGACGAGCTCAACCATCTGGCCCATCTGCTGAAGGAGCTCTCCCCATCAGAACGGGAAACGCTGGAGGCGGTTATGGACAGCGGCCAGCATTGTGGCTCTGTGCAGGACTTGATCAACCTTACGCAAAACCTGGACTGCTACGACTTTCATCCCGGCGTGGACAATGAGGAAATGCTGGGCCGCCTTTATGTGGAGGATATGGAAAGTCTCGAAGTGCCGGACAATATAAAACCCTACTTTGACTTTGAAGCATACGGGCGGGACATTTCCATCAACGAAAACGGACACTTTGCACCGGGCGGCTATGTGACGAAGGTGAGTGACGATTTCCGGGAGGTCTACCACGGCCCCCAGGACATCCCCGCTGGACACAGGGTTTTTGCTTACCCCCAGCTTTCGATCCGGGAGCAGATGGCCGCTTATCAAGAAATTATTGACGGTTCCTCAAAGGAGGGGTTCCGGCGGCTGGCTGAAAAACACCATGAGGAACGGTAACGGGACTTCGAGACAATTTGTCCCAAGGCGAAAGGAGGCGGTGTAACTGATTGATGAAGAAATTTCCCGGAGCTCCATAGCGATTTCTGTCCGGGCCAGCAAACTGACAGCCCGGGGGCTGGCCTATGTGCTCCGGGCGGCGGGCCGCCAGATCGCCAAACGGCATAAGAAAGCCCAAAGGCCCCACGGCAGGCAGAGCGTGAAAAAGCTCATGGCTCACGGCGAAAATGTGAACAGCATCGAGGTGGAGGCCCCGAAGCTCTTTGACCGTATGGCCCGCCGTTTTCATGTGGACTATGCCTTTTACAAAACCGGGCCGGACAAATACCTGCTGTTTTTCAAGGCGGGACAGGCGGATGCAATTACCGCCTGTTTTGAGCGGTACTCCCGCAGGCTTCTGGAACAGTCAAAATCCAGCCGCATCCCCATCCGGGAACAACTCAAAAAAGCGGCGGAACAGCTTGTAAAGGAACCGCCTAAAACACAGGAACGGACAAAGGAGGTGGTTCGTGAAGAACGATAGCATCAAAAAATACCTTATTCCCAACATCCCGTATCTGTTTGTCCTGTGGGCCTTTCTCAAGCTGGGGACGGCCTACCGTCTGGCGGCGGGTGCGGATTTTGCTCATAAACTCATGGGGCTGGGCCAGACCATTGGCCCGGCCTTTGCCGACTTTGCCCCGGGGCTTGCTCCCTTTGACTGGCTCGTTGGCATTGTAGGGGCTGTGGCGTTCCGGGTGATGGTCTATGTGAAAAGCAAAAACGCAAAGAAATTCCGGCGGGATGAGGAGTACGGATCAGCCCGTTGGGGTTGTCCGAAAGATATAGCCCCTTTCGTAGATCCAAAGTTTGAAAACAACATCATTCTGACCGGGACGGAGTTCCTTACCATGAATACCCGTCCGAAAAATCCCGCCAACGCCCGCAACCTCAATGCCTGTGTGATCGGTTCGTCCGGCTCCGGCAAAACCCGGTTCTGGCTTACCCCGCAGATTTTGCAGGCCAGCGCAGATAAAAACGGCGGATGCAGCTATGTGTGTGTCGATCCCAAAGGAGGCGTTCTCGGGCAGGTGGGTCACTTCCTGCAAAAGCGTGGGTATCGGATCAAGGTGTTCAATTCCATTGATTTCACAAAATCCATGCACTATAACCCGCTGGCGTACATCCGCAACGAGGCCGACATTCTTAAAATTGTGGACGCTCTCATTTCCAACACAAAAGGCGAAGGCAAGGAAGGCGATCCATTCTGGACAAAATCGGAAACCCTGCTTTACTGCGCCCTCATCGCCTATATCATTTTTGAGGGCCCCGCCGAGGATCGGAACATGAACACCTTGGTTGACATGATTTCCGGGATGGAGGTCAAGGAGGATGACGAGGATTTTATGAACGCCGTGGACTATATGTTTGCGGGCTTGGAAAAACGAAAGCCGGATTGCTTTGCGGTCAAGCAGTATAAAAAGTACAAACTGGCCAGCGGCAAAACAGCGAAGTCGATCCTTATTTCCTGCGGCGCAAGGCTGGCTCCCTTTGACATCCCCCAGCTTCGGGAGGTCATGGCCTATGACGAGCTGGAGCTTGACCGCATCGGGGATCGGAAAACGGCGGTGTTCTTTATCATCTCGGACACTACGCAAACCTATAATTTCCTTGTGGCTCTGGCCTTTTCGCAGATGTTCAATCTGCTGTGCGAGAGGGCCGACAATGTTCACGGAGGCCGCCTGCCCCATCATGTACGGGTGCTATGGGACGAGGCCGCCAACACAGGGCAGGTTCCCCAGCTTGAAAAAATTGTGGCTGTCATCCGTTCCCGTGAGATCAGCTTGACGCTGTTCTATCAGCAGTTGGCTCAGTGTAAGGCAATTTACGATAAACACGCCGAAACCATTTTGGGAAATATGGACAGCGTGATATTCCTCGGGGGCCGGGAGGCCAGCACCATCAAGGAAATATCCGAGAACTGGCTGGGTAAGGCTACCATCTCCATGCAGACGGACAGCCGCTCCCGTGGCCAGTCGGAAAGCTACAGTCAAAATAACCAGCGGCTGGGCCGGGAGCTGATGACACCCAGCGAACTGGCGACCATGCCCGGGGATAAGTGCATTTTACAGCTTCGGGGCCTGCCCCCGTTCTATTCCCCGAAATACGATTTGAAAAAGCACCCGAACTACCGATATACGGCTGAAGCCGACAAAAAGAAAAACGCCTTTGATCTCGACAGGCTCATTAACCGCAAAAGGCGGCCCGGGCCGGACGAGCTGTGTGAGGTGTATGCCGTGGCTGTGCCGGACGATGGGCTCACAAGCGAGGACGAGGACATCCTCAATTATGATAACATCGACGATCCGGACGCCTTTGCATAAATAGGGCTTTGGGACAAAGTGTCCCGAAGTATGTAACCTGCCGCCAGAAATGGCGGCTTTTTTCATGGCCGGGAATACCCCGGAGAAAAGGAGGCTCTATGCAGTTTTTCACTTCCGCTATTGATACTTTGCAGACTCTTGTTGTAGCCCTCGGCGCTGGACTTGGCGTGTGGGGCGTTGTCAATCTGCTGGAGGGCTATGGATCGGACAACCCAGGTTCCAAGAGCCAGGGCATGAAGCAGCTCATGGCTGGCGGCGGCATCATCCTTTTGGGAACCACGCTGATCCCCCTGCTGTCTGGCTTGTTCTAAGGAGGGCTTATGGATTTTCTCACCGACTGGCTCACGAACTGGCTGAAAGAGCTGTTGATCAGCGGTATCATGGGGAACCTCGAAGGGTTTTTTGATACCGTCAATGCCAAAGTCGGAGAGATTGCGGTACAGGTAGGGACTACCCCGGCGGCATGGAACGCCGGGGTTTTCTCCCTCATCCGCCAGCTTTCCGAAACGGTGATCCTGCCGATTGCCGGATTGGTGCTGACCTTTGTTGCCACCTACGAGCTGATACAGATGCTTTTGGAAAAGAACAATATGCACGAGTTTGATGTGGCGAATATCTACAAATGGGTATTCAAAACCGCTTGTGCCATCCTCATTCTTTCCAACACCTTTAATATTGTCATGGCGGTGTTCGATGTGTCGCAGAGCGTGATTGCGGATGCGGCGGGGCTCATCCAAGGCTCCACCGACATTACGCCGGATATGCTGACGGAGCTGGAAACCACGCTGGAGGGCATGGACTTGGGGCCGCTCCTTGGCCTGTGGCTCCAGTCCTCTGTGATCGGGCTGACCATGCAGATCATGGGGATCATCATTTTTGTTCTGGTGTACGGAAGAATGATTGAAATATATTTAATGACCAGTCTGGCCCCTCTCCCCGTTGCCACGCTTTCCAACCGGGAGCTGGGCGGCACAGGGCAGAACTACCTAAAATCCCTGTTCGCCGTGGGCTTTCAAGGGATGCTCATACTGGTCTGTGTTGCGATCTATGCGGTGCTCGTCCAGGGCATCGCCACAGGCGGCGATCCGATTGGAGCGATATGGGGAACCGTAGGCTATACGGTTCTTTTGTGCTTCATGCTGTTTAAGACAGGCGGCATCGCCCAGCGCATCTTCGGGGCGCATTAAACGGACGGACTTCGGGACAATTTGTCCCGAGGCCGGGAAAGGAGGAAACAATTTTGAGTAAGGATGTCATATTAACCCCGGAACAGATCGCCGCCGAGGAGCGGCGCTGGCTGTTCGATGCGCCGATTGCGGAGCTGGCCGAGGTAAAAGGCGTGACGGTGGACGAGGCGGTTAAGCTGCGGACGGACGCAATTTTGCAGGAGGCCGCTGTTCCCATCGAAGTCACGGTTCGCCCGATTGAGCCCCAGGGCAAGCTCATCGGCTTTGCCAGCGTCAACTATGGCGGTGTAGTGATTGACGATTTCAAGGTGGTGGATGGTAAGAACGGGATTTTCCTCGGGGCTCCCAGCAAACCCGATCCCACCAGCAGGACGGGCTACCGCTCCACAGTGCGGATCAATGACCGGGCCACCCAGGAGCGGCTCAATGCGGCGGGAGCCCAGGCGTACCATTCAGCGGTGGAAAAGCTCATCGCCCGGGCCGAGGCAGTCCGCCCCACCTCGATCAAGGAGCAGATGGCACAGGCCGCAAGGGAGGCCGGGAAGGAAAATGCCGCCCGAACCGCCCCGGCAAAGAAAAAGGAGGTCCGGGATGACAGGTGATGTGACCTCGAGACAAATTGTCCCGAAGTCTCCAGCCTGCCCGGAGGGGCTATTTTTGATGGACGGGATTGAAGGGCTGCGCTCTTTGCCGAAGCACTCGGTTGATATGCTCCTTACCGATCCGCCCTATGGCACTACCCGGAACTTTTGGGATGTGCCGCTCCCGCTCCCGGAGCTGTGGGAGGCGGTCAAGTGGGCTGTCAAGCCGGATGGCGCAGTGCTGTTTTTCGCACAATGCCCCTATGATAAGGTGCTGGGGGCATCCAACCTCTCTATGCTCCGCTATGAATGGGTATGGTACAAAAGCAGGTGTACTGGCTTTCTCAATGCAAGGCGGGCTCCCCTAAAGCGGACGGAAAACATTCTGGTGTTTTATCAAAAATTGCCCTATTACGATCCGCAGTTTGAACAGGGCAAGCCCTATAAGAAAATTTCCCGGACAGGGGACAACAGCCCCAACTATGGAAAATTCCTGCGTTCCAGCAGTGGAGCAGAGGATGGCCTGCGTTTCCCCGGAAACCTGCTGGCCTTTTCTTCCGTACAGCGCACCATCCACCCAACGCAGAAACCCGTGGAGCTGTGCGAGTATCTCATCAGAACCTATACCCGGCCCGGGGAGCTGGTGGCAGACATCTGCGCTGGCTCCGGCACGACTGCTGTGGCTGCTGTCAATACGGGCCGCCGCTTTGTATGCTTTGAAACCGCCCCGGCCTTTTACGCCCCGGCTACAGAACGCATCCGGCTGGCTACTGAGGCGGTCAAAGCCGGGCAGAAAGGAGTATGACTATCGGAAACTATTCTATCATTTACGCCGATCCCCCTTGGCAGTACCAGCGCAGTAAGGTACAGGGGGCGGCAGAAAACCATTATCCCACAATGGGGATTGACGAGCTGTGTGCGCTCCCGGTGGCTGATCTGGCCGCCCCGGACAGCGCACTTTTTTTGTGGGTGACTTTCCCCCAGCTCCCGGAGGCCCTGCGGCTCATAGAGGCGTGGGGCTTCCGCTATAAGTCTGTGGCCTTTGTCTGGCTGAAAAAGAATAAAAAGGCAGACAGTTGGTTTTATGGCCTTGGCTTCTGGACGAGGGGAAATGCGGAGATCTGCCTGCTGGCTACCAAGGGCCATCCCAAACGGCAGGCGGCAAATATCCATCAGTTTATCATTTCCCCGATTGAAGCCCACAGCAAAAAACCGGACGAGGCCCGGGAAAAGATCGTGGCCCTTATGGGCGACCTGCCTCGGGTGGAGCTCTTTGCCAGGCAGTCCCCGCCCGGCTGGGAGGTGTGGGGAAATGAAGTGAAAAGCACTATCCCGGACTTTGGGACAAAGTGTCCCGAGGTTAAAGGGGCCGGAAAGGAGGCTGATCCATGCCCTATGTGAATGTACCCAACGACCTGTCAAAAGTAAAAACCAAAATGGCCCTAAACCTTACCAAGCGCCAGCTCATCTGTTTTAGCTGTGCGGCGGCGGTAGGCATCCCGTCCTATCTGCTGGCCCGGGGCTCTATCGGTAATACCGGGGCCATGTTCCTTATGCTGGCCGTGATGCTCCCGGCGTTTCTTCTGGCCATGTATGAAAAAGACGGGCTCCCGGCGGAAAAGGTGCTGAAAAACATCATACGGGCCCGGTTTCTGCGGCCCGGAGTCAGGCCCTATCAGACACAAAACATTTACGCCCCCTTTGCCGGACGGGGCGCTGTGAGAAAGGAGGATGCGATTGCGAAAGGCAAATCCAACCAGCGGAAGAAAAACCGCAAAGGCTAAAAACCGGGCGGCCCTGTCCGCCCAGCAGACGATCCCCTATGTGGCGATGCACCCGGACGGGGTATGCAAGCTCCCCGGCGGGCTCTACACAAAGACCGTGGAATATGAGGACATCAATTATTCCGTGGCATCCACCGAGGATCAGACTGCAATCTTTGGCGGCTGGAGCTCATTTCTCAACTACTTTGACAGCTCCCTGCCGTTCCAGCTTTCCTTTATCAACCGCCGCTCCCACTCCCGGAGCCGCTATAAGGTAAACATTCCCCAGACGGATGATGATTTTAACAGCGTCCGGGAGGAATTTACCGGGATGCTGAAAAACCAGATCGCCCGGTCTAACAACGGGATTGAACGCTCCAAATACATTACTTTCGGCATCCCAGCCGGAGGGATCGTGGAGGCCCGTCCCCGTCTGGAGCGTGTGGAGGCCGATGTGATGGGCAACTTTAAGCGGCTGGGTGTTCCCTGTGAACCGATGGACGGGCGGGCAAGGCTGGCCCTGCTTCACAGCCAGATGCATCCGGGCAACCGGGAACCGTTCCGCTTTTCATGGAAGGACATCCCGCAGACGGGGCTCGGCACCAAGGACTATATTGCCCCGGACAGCTTTGACTTCCGGCACTCCCGCCTGTTCCGGGTGGGCCAGTATTGGGGCGCTGTTTCCTACTTGCAGATTTTAGCGTCTGAGCTCTCGGATAAACTGCTGGCAGAAATTCTGGAGCTGGATGCGGAAATGACCGTAACCCTCCATATCCAGACGGTGGATCAGCTAAAGGCTATCAAAACCATCAAGGGAAAAATCTCCGACATCGGAAAAATGAAGGTGGAGGAACAGCGGAAGGCTGTCCGGGCCGGGTACGATCCCGACATTCTCCCGCCCGACCTCATTACCTTTTCCAAGGATGCGGCGGAGCTTCTTGCTGACCTCCAGTCCCGTAACGAGAGGATGTTCCTTTTGACTTTTACGGTAGTCAATATGGCCCCTACCCGCCAGCGGCTGGAAAACGATGTGTTTACCGTGGGCGGCATCGCACAGAAATACAACTGCGCCCTCAAGCGGCTGGACTGGCAACAGGAGCAGGGCTTTGTGTCCTCGCTGGCCCTCGGCTACAACGAAGTGGAGATCCAGCGTGGTATGACAACCAGCTCCACGGCAATTTTTATCCCCTTTATGACAAGGGAGCTGCGGATGGACGGGCAGGCCCTCTACTATGGCATGAACGCCCTTTCCCACAATGTCATCATGGCTGACCGCAAAAAGCTGAAGTCGGCCAACGGAATGTACCTCGGCTCTACGGGCTCGGGAAAATCCTTTGCGGCAAAGCGGGAACTGCTCAATGTCTTTCTGACCATTCCCCAGGATCGGATTATCATTGTTGATCCGATGGGCGAATATGCCCCGCTGGTTCGCAGGCTGGGCGGACAGGTGATAGAGATTGCCCCGGACAGCCACCACCACCTAAACCCGATGGATGTGGATCTTAACATGGCCGCCGGGGAGAGCCCTCTTTCCATGAAGGCAGATTTCCTGCTTTCCCTGTGCGAGCTGGTGGTAGGCGGAAAGGAAGGCTTACAGCCCATCGAAAAGACAGTTGTTGACCGCTGTGTGCGGCTGGTGTACCGGGAACAGGCCCTTGGGCTTGATACGGGAAAAACCCCGCTTTTGCAGGACTTGTACGAGGAGCTCTTGAAACAGCCGGAGCCTGAGGCCCGGCGTGTGGCAACCGCCCTTGAGCTCTACTGCACCGGCTCCCTCAACCTGTTTAACCATCCCACGAATGTGAAAACCGACAGCCGGGTGGTGTGTATCGTGCTGAAAAACATGGGAGAAAACCTCCGCAAGATCGCCATGCACATCACAAATGAATTTGTGTCCCAGGCGGTAGATACCAACTTCCGGGAGGGCGTGGCGACATGGTGCTACTTCGATGAGTTCCATGTCCTGCTCCGTGATCCGCTGACCGCCAGCTATTTTGTGGCGGTGTGGAAAATGCTGAGAAAGAAAGGCTGCGTTCCCAGCGCCCTCACGCAGAATGTAAAAGACCTTCTGGCCAGCCGGGAGATTGAGAACATTCTGGATAACACCGATTTTATGATTTTGCTCTCGCAAGCTCAGAGCGACCGGGCGATTTTGGCAAGACAGCTCGGTATTTCCGAGCATCAGCTTTCCTACATTACCCACTCTAATTCCGGCGAGGGCCTGCTGTTTTACGGGAATGTGACCATCCCGTTTGTGGATCGGTTCCCGAAGGGGGAAATCTATGACCTCTTAACCACCCGACCGGAGGATATGAAGAATGAAGCGAAAACCGAATAAACCACGCCCGGAGTCCCAAACGCATACGGAACCCGGAGGCGGAGCTGCCGAGCCCGGGGGCTCTGCTTTTGGGGCTGGCTCTGAACAGGAGCCCGGGGCGTCTGGCACTTCGGGACAAAGTGTCCCAAAGTCAAAATTTCGGCAGAAAAGCCAGCAGGAACAGGCGGCGGCATCCAAGCTCCGCATGGAAAAGCGGGGCGAAAAACGGGAAGCCGCCCGGGAAAAGCTGGCAAAGCAGAAGCCGCCCAAACAAAAAGGCCCGATCCGTAAGGCGGCGGGGGCCGCTGGATGGGGCGTTCACGGCTTTGTGCATGGCAAGCTCTACGAGGTGGAGCAGGAAAATGTAGGAACGGAAGGGGCCCACCGTTCGGAGCTTGCCGGGGAAGTTATCCTGCGGCATGGCTCCCGGTTTGTAAAGCGCAAAGTCCGGGAGCATCCGGCAAGGGCGGCCAGCCGGGCCGAGGCCAGGTATCAGAAAGCGGCGGCGGATTATCATTTCCACACCGCCGCACAGGAGCACCCGGAGCTTTCCAAAAACTATTTTACCCGGTACTGGCAGAAACAGCGGCTTAGAAAGCAATACCAGAAGCGGGCGAAGGAGGCCGCAAAACAGAGCGCAAAAGCCGCCGGGAAAACAGCCGCCGCCACGGAAAAGCTGACAGCCCGGGCCGCCGGGTTTGTGAAGCGCCATCCAGTCGGATGCCTGCTGGCGCTGGCCTGTGTCCTTGTGATCGCCCTGATCCAGTCCTGTTCGTCCTCGCTGGTGTCCATCGGCAACGCCGGAGCCGGGGCGCTGGGAGCCACCACTTACCCCTCTGCGGATGAGGCGATTTTAGGGACGGAGGCGGCTTATGCCGGGCTGGAGGCAGAACTGCAAACCTACCTTGATACTTACGAAAGCACCCATGATTATGATGAGTACCACTTCGATCTGGACGAGATCGAACACGATCCCTATGTGCTCATTTCCCTGCTGTCGGCACTCCATGAGGGGGAATGGACGCTTTCACAGGTGGAGGGCTCCCTGCAAATGCTCTTTGACCGCCAGTATATTCTGACGGAGGGTGTGGAGGTGGAGACGCGCTATGACAGCGACGATGAACCCTATTCGTGGTACATCTGCTATGTGACGCTGGAAAACAAAAACCTGTCCCACCTGCCTGTTTCCCTGTTGAGCGAAGAACAGATGTCCCGGTATTCCATCTATATGTCCACACTCGGCAACCGTCCCGACCTGTTTCCCGACTCTCCCTATGTGGACAAATACATTACCAACCCGCCGGAGGGCTATGAGGTTCCGGGGGAATATCTGGACGATGAAACATTCGCCGCTATTTTCTCGGAGGCAGAGAAATACATCGGCTATCCCTATGTGTGGGGCGGCTCCAGCCCGTCTACATCTTTTGACTGCTCCGGCTATGTGTCATGGGTGATCAATCATTCCGGCTGGAATGTGGGCCGCCTTGGGGCGCAGGGGCTTTACAACATCTGCACCCCGACCAGCTCCCCAAGGCCCGGCGACCTTGTGTTTTTCAAGGGAACCTATGATACCCCGGGCGTGAGCCACTGTGGGATTTATGTAGGCGATGGGCGGATGCTCCATTGTGGCGATCCCATCGGATATGCAAACTTAAATACAAGCTACTGGCAGTCTCATTTTTACGCCTACGGGCGTTTACCATGATTGGAGGTCATTTATGGCAACGGCAAAAAGCATGAAAATCCAGGCCGAGATTGATAAGATCAAGGCCAAAATCAGCGAACAGCAGGCCCGGCTCAAGGAGCTGGAGCAGAAAAAGCTGGAGGCGGAAAACAGTGAGATCGTGGACATCGTGCGTGGCATGAGCATCCCTCTTGCGGAGCTGCCCCTGCTGTTTGAAAAGCTGAAAGGCGGCGGGGCTTTGGGACAAAGTGTCCCGAAGTCCGAGAATGAGGAAAAGGAGGAAAACTGAATATGAAACGGTTTCGAGTTTTGACAGCGGCGCTTTGTGCCGCTGTTTTGTTATGCGGCTTTAGCGTTCCCGCCTATGCCTACGCAGGCGGCGAGGGCGAGGACTACGGCGATCCCACAATGGAAACCCCGGCCCCGGAGCCGACTATTACGCCGGGCGAGGGCTTTTCTGAGGAGGGAAACCTTGTAACCCGTGATCTGCTCTATGACGAGCACACCAACAAGCAGTTTATTACCGTCCAGACCAGCGGCGGCAATACCTTTTACATTGTCATTGATTATGACAAGCCCGTGGATGATGAGGGCGAGCAGTATGAAACCTACTTTTTCAGCGTTGTGGACGAGGGGGATCTGCTGGCCGCCGCTGAAGCCGCTGGTGTAGAGCAGGCGGTCTGCTCCTGCCCGGAGAAATGTGCGGCGGGGACTGTGAATACAGACTGCCCGGTGTGCTCCGTCAATATGGGGAAATGCGTAGGTGCAGAGCCGGAGCCCGAGTCTGCCCCGGAGCCCGAGCCGGAACCCGAAAAGAAAAGCAATTCCGGGATGCTCCTGCTGGTGCTGGGGATTGCCCTAATTGGCGGCGGGGCTGGCTGGTATTTCAAGGTTTACCGTCCGAAACACCAGCAAGCTGACCAACCCGAGGAGGACGATGGCGGGGAGTACCCGGACTATGACGAGTTTGAAGATGACGGCCCCCCGTGGGACGAGGAGGACGAAACCGAAGAAAAGGAGGAAATCAGATGAATTTTACCAACAGTCCCTTTGAACGAATGATGAAAGAAAAACCCCGTCCCCAGGCTCCCGCTGAGAACAGGCCGCCCAGGGGCTCCGCCTGTTATGGCTGCTGTTACTGGCGGGGGATCGCCTGTGTGTCCTGCTACAAGGAGCTTTTGAAGGCCGGGGCTGGCGGGAGGTGATGGATTGTCCCGTGAACTGACACGCAAGGAAAAGACAGCGATCCGCTCTCTTGTGGTAACATGGTGCGCTAACTATGACCGGGAATACGGATGCCTGCCGCTGGATAGCGATTGCTATATGCTGGGTAAATGCTGGACGGGATCATACTGCCGCTATTTCCGGGAGTCCGTCCTGCCCCTTGATCCGGCGCTGGAAGTGGCCCTTATGAGCGAGGGCCCAAGGCCAGATTTTAAGATATGCCCGGTATGCGGCGGGCCTGTTCCCCCGGACAGGCGGCAGGCGTACTGTTCGGCGGCCTGTGCAAAGAAAGCCCACCGCCGCCAGCAACGGGAATATATGCGGAAAAAGCGGGGTGCATCCGTTGACAATTAGGGCCTGCAAAATCCGCTTATAGCAAGGCTTTCCGGGGCCATTTCGTTGGCCTGCCGTATCATTCTACGGTATGGCCCCGTTTGCCCTGATGCTGTCAACATCCATACAGCGGGACTTTGGGACAATTTGTCCCGAAGTACCCGCTTTCTGAGAGGAGGAATTATGCCGAAATATTACCCCATCAATGAGGAGGCCGCCCGGCGTGCCAAAAACGCCAACAGCTTTTCCGACTATGTTCCCGGCTCCGCCACCGCCGCTTACCGTGAAATGGTGGATCGGGCCTATACCCTCGGGAAACAGCAGAAAGGGCGTGTCGATCCCATGTACCACGAAAAGATTGACGGGCTCATAGACCGCTATGCCCGAAAGCTGGCGGAGAACATCAACCAGAGCAACCTCATAGATGCCCGTGTACCCTCCATCCTCATCGCCGGAGGCTCCAACTTCCCGGTGCGGAAAAAGGAAAAGCAGAACGCCGCCCGGGATAAGAACATGGGCGAATATATGCAGATCGAGGGCCTGCTGGATAAGGTGCGCTCAACGGGCAGGGGCGGGATCAGCGCAGACGATGACCGGGCTGTGGAAAAGCTGGAGGCAAAGCTGGCAGGGCTGGAGGCCATGCAGGAGGAAATGAAAACCGTCAATGCCTACTACCGCAAGCATAAAACGCTGGAGGGCTGTCCCGTCCTGTCCGCCGAGGAAATCGGAAAGCTCCAGTCCTCTATGGCATCCGACTGGCGCAAAAATCCCGTACCCTATCCGTCCTATCTGCTTACCAACAACAACGCCAACATCCGCCGCACACGCCAGCGCATTGAGGATTTGAAAAGCCAGTCGGAATATGCGGGCTGGGCCTTTCCCGGAGGGCGGGCGGAAATCAACGAAGGAGAAAACCGCTTGCAGCTCTTTTTTGAGGAAAAGCCATCGGAGGAACAGCGGCGGGAACTGAAAAGCAACGGTTTCAAGTGGGCTCCCAGCCAGGGGGCATGGCAGAGACAGCTTACGAAAAATGCCATCTATGCGGCGGGCCGGATGGAGTTTTTACGCCCGGAGGATGGGCAGAGCCCTTACCAGCTCCAGCCCTTTGCCCGAAAAACGGAAAAGGATATGACACGATGAAGGAGGTGTATTTGTGGACAAAAATCAAGGCTATTCCATTTTGAAGGCTGTGATGCTGGAAAATGGCAGGGGCTTTGCGCTGGGGCATCATCCCACAGCCCCATCCCCCTATGTCACATGGGCCTGTTACGATGATAAGAACGGCCAGCGGCAGTATGAATGGGGACATTACGGCAACGATCTGGCCGCTATGGAACAGGATTTTTCAGACCGGGTAAAGGACTATCAGCGGCTTTACCATGTGGGGATCGTGCAGACCGAGGCCCCCGGCCTTTACAAGTATTACTCTACCCAGCGGCCTGTGGACATCGGGACATTCCCCAAACCGCCCCACAATGCCCCGGATGAGATCGTCAACTATGACCGCCGCATCCCGGTGGAGGGCGGCGCATTTCTGGCATGGGGGCATCTGACTTATACAAGGCCGCTGACCGAAAAGGAGGCGTCTGACTATGAGCTCCGTCCTGCCCCCGTCATTTCTGAATTATCCCGAAAAAACGATGACAGGCCCCTCTCGATTGCCCAGCAGATGAAAGAGGCCGGAGCTCTGGCCGAAGCCAGCCAGGGCGATCCCATCCATAAGAAAAAGGCCCCCGACCGGGGCGACCGATAGGAGGATTTGTATGGAAGAAAGATATAACCCGATGAAAAGTGCGGAGATCGCCACCGAGCACAATTACAATATGCTGGACGGTGTTCTCAATAACCAGGCCCCACCCCCGGAGGAAAAGGAGCTGGATAAGGTTAAGGAACCGCCCCACAAGCGCCGGAGCCGGGAACGGGAGGAACGATGACAAAGAAACGCCGCCGCCCGATCCATCTCCATGTGATGGTGTCCGAGGAGGAGCAGGCCCTTATTCAACAGCGCATGGCCGAGTCGGGCATCCGCAATATGGGGGCCTATATGCGGAAAATGGCCCTCAATGGCTATGTGCTCCATGTTGACCTCTCGCCCGTCCGGGAGTTGGTATCGCTCCAGCGGCGGTGCTCAAACAACCTCAATCAAGTGGCGATCCAGGCCAACACCTACGGCGGGATTTACCCCGAGGAGATCGCCGCTTTGCAACGGGACTATGCCGCCCTGTGGGGGCCGCTGTCCGATCTGCTGAAAAAGCTCTCCGCATTGGTGGAGCTCTGATCCTGCCGGGGAGTGGCGTATGCCGCTCCTCGGTTTTCACTACTTCGGGACAATTTGTCCCGAGGTGCTGAAAGCCGGAGGCATCCTTGTTGTCCCTCCCGGACAGAGGTATAATTATCATGTAAGGAACCATAAACCACACTTTTCAAGGAGGTATCAAGCGATGCGGATCATTCTGAAAGTTTTAGCGGCCCCCTTTGTTCTGGCCCTCACGCTCCTTGTGGCAGTATTGAATTTTGCTTTTTCCTTTGCGTCATGGGTGTTCTGCGCCCTGTCCTTTCTCTGTCTGATCGGAGCCCTGTTTGCTTTATTCACGGGGGATCGCTGGGGCATACAGGGGCTTGTGATCGCCTTTGCTGTTTCGCCCTTCGGCCTGCCCGCTGTGGCGGAGTGGCTCATTGACAAGCTGGACAGTCTCAACTACTCGCTAAAGAGTTTTATCACAGGATAACGCTTTGGGACAATTTGTCCCGAAGCCCCCTGCGGCGGCTGGACGGACAGCCGCCGTTTTCTTTTGGAAGGAGGTGTGCTCACGGCTACAACTTATATCCGGCCCTACAAGGTGGCGGCTGGGAAAGGCGCTGTCCAGACAATGGAGGAACGCTTTGACTATGGGCTTAATCCGAAAAAGCTGGGAGCCCTGTCCTCATACCTCTGCGATCCGGCCACGGCTCCCGCTGAGTTTCTGCTGGTAAAGAGCCAGTACCAGGCGGAAACAGGCCGGGCCGTAGAGCGTGGAGCCCTGTTTTTTCAAATCCGGCAGGCGTTCCCGCCCGGCGAAGTGACAGCGGAGGAGGCCAACCAGATCGGCTATGAAACAGCCATGCGCTGGACAAAGGGAAAGTATCAGTTTTTTGTCTGCACCCACACAGACAAGGGCCACCTCCACAATCACATTTATTTTAATTCAACGGCCTTTGACCGCTCTCGGAAGTTCCATAATTTTATCGGCTCCAGCTTTGCCCTGCGGCGGCTCTCTGACCGGGTGTGCATTGAGCATGACCTCTCTGTGATCCAAAATCCAAAACAGCACAGCAAGGGCCGGTATCTCCATTATGGCCAGTGGATTGGGGAAAAACCGCCCTCTGCAAAACAGCGGGTGCGGCTGGCCATCGTGGAGTCCCTGCAAAAACAGCCCGCCGATTTTCCGGCGTTTCTGAGGCTTATGGAGGAGTCCGGCTTTCTGGTAAAGCATGGCCGTGGCGGTGTGATCTCCTTCCTTGCTCCCGGGCAGGATAAGCCCACCCGCCTGCGGGCATCCACCCTCGGGGATGGTTTTGATCCCGAGGACATCCGGGCTGTGATTGCCGGGGAGCGTCCGATCCCGGAGCTCCCGCAGGAGGCCCCGGCTCCTGCCCGTCGTGTCAATTTGATTATAGACATTCAAGAGCGCATGGCACAGGGCAAGGGCCCGGCCTATGAACGGTGGGCCAAGGTTTACAATCTGAAACAGATGGCTGCTGCGCTCCAGTACCTGCGGGAAAATGATTTGATGGACTATGAGGCGCTGGCGGCCAGTACAGAAAAGGCAGTAGAGCGTTTTCACACGCTGTCCGAGGAATTGCGGCAAACGGAGGCGGAGCTGGAAAAGACCTCCGGGCTCATGGCGGCTACTGTGGACTACGCAAAAACCCGGCCTGTGTTTGACGGTTACAAGGCGGCCCGGTACAGTAAAAAATATCTGTCGGAGCATGAGGCGGAGCTTGCCGCTTACCGGGCGGCCCGGGCCACTATGAATGAGCTTTTGGACGGTGCAAAATTGCCAAAGATGGCGGATATGAAAAAGTCCCGCCAGGAATTGGCGGGAAAGAAAAAAGCCCTCTATGCGGAATACCGCAAGGCCCAGGCGGATATGCGGCAGGCTGTGGCGGTCAAAGCGAACATAGATCATCTGCTCGGCGTGACAGACGGGCGGGAAAATAAGGCCCAGGAGCGATAGCGACAGGCCGCAGACAACAGGCGCATAGCGCCGGAACTTTGGGACAATTTGTCCCGAAGTCCAGCGGGTTTGGGGAGCTCCCCAACAAGCATTTTCACGGGCCTGCGGCCTGTGAAAATTTCGGAGTGTGGCCACACCCGAATTGCTTGCCGTTTTGTGCAAGCCCCGAAAATGGCGCAAAAAACGGAGGTACACGCTTTTCTTACGCATCCTCCGTTTCACGGGCTTTTTGCAGTCCCTCTGCTGTGTATTTCATTACGGTTAGATCTTTTTCGTCCATCGAATTGAGCATGACATCTATCTGTTTCCGGCAGGTGCTCTCTCCGTTGAGCTTGTCTGGGAAAAAGAATTGATCCACGGAAATCTCCAGCAGGGTGACAAGCTGGTAAAAAACATTGAGGCTTGGCTTCTGTCCCCGGTTCTCCATATACATGATAGAGCGCGGGGTACGATCCACAAGCTGAGCCAGGTATTCCTGTGTCCAGCCCTTTGCCTCCCGTTTGCGTTTGATCTCACGGCCCAGGGCGTGAAAATCAAGGCTTTTGTCATATTGGTACATTCTCATATCACCCTATATTATTCTACATTTCGGGTGAGTCTATGAGAACGAAATATAATTTTACATTAAGTAGTATTTAATTTCACCTATCTGATCGGATGGACTTGCTTGCTCCAAATAAGTAAATTATAATTTTCTTATAGCGATTCATCTCTCATTTTTGTGCAAACATTGAGAGGAAAATAGTAATTATATCCGCTATGATAAGGGAGGAAATAAATTTGGATTGGGTAAAACAGCTTAATATTGCGATTAGATATATCGAGGAGCATCTGACAGGAACCATAGAGTATGAGGAGCTGGCAAAAATGCTTTGCTGCTCAACTTATCAATTTCAAAGAATGTTTGCCTTTATGAATGATGTTCCTTTATCCGAATACATACGCAGAAGAAAATTGTCATTAGCTGTGGCGGATATTCAAAAGGGCGAGCGAGTCATAGATGTTGCTTTGAAATATGGCTATTCTTCCCCGACAGCATTTAGCCGAGCCTTTCAAGGTCTCCACGGGATTACTCCCTCTGAGGCAAGGAAAAAGGGAACATTATTAAAAACATACCCTCCAATTAGCTTCAAGCTGACTATTACAGGAACAGAGGAACTAACTTATCGGATTGAGGAACGATCTGCTTTTGAAGTGGCGGGTATCTCCATGTTATTGGATAAATCTCTGGAAAAGAATTTTTGCACTGTTCCACAATTTTGGGATAACGCTGTGAAGGATGGTACTCTTACACGACTTAATTCCATAGATAAAGGCGAATTTTGCGATTTGCTGGGGATAAGTGTTTGCGGAGATTATAAGACATGGAAATATTACATTGCGGTTGCAACATCTGAAACAGCAAAACATGAATTTGAGAAGTTAATTATCCCTGCATCAAAATGGGCGATTTTCTCAGGAAAAGGAACTAATATATCTTTGCAAGACTTAGAGCGTCGCGTTATTACTGAGTGGCTCCCGTTCTCTGGATTTGAGTATGGAAATGCTCCAGATATTGAAAGGTATATACAGGCAGATCTAGAAAACGCCGAGTATGAATACTGGTTATCTATCCGAAATGAGAAGGAGTAATTTATGGCAAGATCAAATATTAAAGCTGTTTTTGCAAATGATGTTCAAACAGTTTGGAATATTGTAACCGATGTAAAAAATTATATATGGCGTACTGATTTAAGTAAAACTGAGATCATAAGTGATAAGCAGTTTATAGAATATACGAAAGATGGCTACGCCACTACGTTTACAACCACCCTTTTTGAGCCATACAAGAGATGGGAATTTGACATGGAAAATGGCAATATGAAAGGCCATTGGATAGGGATTTTTACTCAAAAGGGCGAAAAAACAGAAGTTGATTTTACTGAAGATGTAACTGCAAAAAAAGTTATAATGAAACCATTTGTTAAGGCATATTTGAAAAAGCAACAGGCAATATATGTTAAAGATTTGGCGAGAGAATTGAAAGGTAATTATGAACAGCAAAGAAATTGTTGATTATCTAAAATCTGAGGCTTCAGAAAAATACAAAGAAAATGTTATAAAAATGGGAATACCAGAAAAATTTTGCATTGGTGTATCAACATCTACACTGAGGAAATTTGCAAAAAAGCTGGACAAATCTAATGAATTGGCCTTTGAATTATGGAATACCCATTACCATGAGGCTCGTTTGCTTGCAGTGCTAATATTCGATCATAAATGTTTAACTTACGATCAAATTGACACACTTATGTCGGAAGTTTCATCTTGGGACTTGTGCGATCATTTATGTAAGAATTTAATTGTAAAATTAGATTTCTATGAGGACTTTATTTTTAATTGGATAGCTGCTGACCATATCTATAAGAAACGGGCTTCATTTGTTTTAATTGCTGCGTCTGCTATACATGACAAAAGCATGACAAAGGAAACCCTTGATAGCTATTTGAAATTGATATACGAAAATTCTTGCTGTGAACATGACCATATCAAGAAGGCTGCTTCATGGGCACTAAGAGAAATAGGAAAAACAGACTTTGAATATACCGAAAAAGCACTTTTGACGGCTTATGATTTATTAGCCAGCGGGAACAAAACTCAAATTTGGATTGCCAAAGATGCCATAAAAGAATTAGAAACTGTTGTAAAAGTAAAGGAACGGAAACGTTTAATTACTTCTAATTCCAAAATGGGAAGAGAACGATAAAAGAATAGCCACCCGCAACGGAATAATAAAAAAACCGTTGTTTCGGTGGCTGGGTCATCACGCACCAAAACAAAATACAGTAGCCTTACGGCGGTTTTGAAATAACATATTTCAAGCCGCCGTTTTCTTTTCAAAAATGAGAATACGGGGGGTGTGTTAAAGTCGCCCTTTTTAGGATACGGCGGTGTCCGGGAGGTATCGCCGTGTCCTTTTTCATTTTCCATCCCCCTAACCTATCAAAAAAAGCCCACCCGCCCAGCAGGATCAGTCCGGCGGTGGATGCGAAATTTGGCAGTACATAAATGAATTTGTCATTTCATGCGCTTGCGTGGCTTTGTGTCGCGCAGGCGCTTTTTGTTATCTGCACTTCGAGACAAAGTGTCCCGAGGTACGGAGCAGCTCCCCAGGGTGCCGCTCCCCGCCGAGCCCCGTTTCGGTCACTCGTTCACCCAACACCGAAACGGAGGTTTATAATGACTACCATCAATCTGAAAGATTTTTATTATTGGTACACGCAGGATCAGCTTATCGAAGTTTCTGACGAGGTTGCCGAGGTATTCAAGGCCGATGCCCGTTATGAAATGGCCTACCAGCGGCGGCTCTCCCGGCACAAGGCGCAGTATTCTCTGGACTGCGATGACGGGATTGAGTATTCCGCTTGCCTGCATGAGCCGACCCCGCAGGAGCTCCTTGAACGGATGGAAACCTTTCTTCGTCTGTGGAACGCTCTCAATTCTCTGCCGGAGATCCAAGGCCGTAGAATTGACGCACATATCATTCTTGGCAAGTCGATTAAGGAAATTGCCGAGGCCGAGGGCGTACATGAGGAGTCTATTCGCCAGTCGATCAAGCGTGGCCTTGAACGCATGAAAAAAATTTTTTGATTTTTTCTTCTTAACCCACTTGGAATTGATGAAAAAATGTCTCGGTTTATGAGAGGAGGTTTTCTTCCTAACGCAAGGGAATAACGGCAACCCTGAGTAAGTACGTGGAGCCAGACGGTGGGTGCGCGGTGACATTTCCCAAAAGAGATTGAGCGAACAACACCAACACTGTAAATGGGCCCGGCCATCCCAAGGCCATGATCCGGTGCTGAACAGGTTGGCTGCCTGTTCCTCCGGGCTTGTCGCTTTACTTGCGGTGAGAGCGCCGCACAGAAAATAACGATTGTCTTTGGACAGGCCAAGTAAATATGTGCGGCACTCTCTAATATTCAAAAGCTATAATAAGCCTCGAGACAAAGTGTCCCAAGGTGGAGTAAGGCAACAGGCCAGCATCCCGGTGGTGCTGGCCTGTTGCGTTTCCCCACCAAACAGCGGGAGACGTTCTATCAATCTGCGAAGGAGGTTTACCGTGAAATTAACTACACAGGAACTTGAACAAATGAAAAGCGTTGACATTGGCGCGGTGGCTGCCGAGTCCCTGCCTGATGTGAGCGGTATGACCTTTGACAATGCGCTTTCCCGAAAGGAGCGCATCTCTCGATTTTTGCAGACTGTCAAAAATCCATACTGCTTTTGCATCGGTGGTGTTGGCGTGAAAATTGAATTTGCTGAAAGCGGGCCATCTCTCCAAGATAAGCTGACGGATTTCCTGCTGCGGCAAAGAAGCGGGCTGTAACTTCGGTTACAGCTCGTTTTGCTTCTTCGAGACAAAGTGTCCCGAAGTGGAGGCATCCTTGTTGTCCTCCCCGGACAGAGTTATAATATAAGTGTAATGTGATAGGGAAGGAGGAGCAATGGCACGAGCAAAAAACAGAGGGTATCAGCAGAGTTTCTCTCCCTCTTACACAATCCGCCGCTGGCGGCTGGGCATCTATATCCGGCTTTCAAAGGAAGATTTGAAAAAAGGAAAAGACGATAGCAACAGCGTAAAGAACCAGCGTGACCTACTGAACGATTTTTACCGACGCAACATTGACGAGTTTGAAAGCATCACGGAATATGTGGATGATGGTCATACTGGAACGGACGCCAACCGTGAAGATTTTCAACGGCTCTTGGCGGATGTCATGAGTGGTAAAATCAACTGCGTTATAGTAAAAGACCTGTCCCGCTTCGCACGAAATTATAGCGATGCCGGAAGTTTGATCGATAACCTGTTTGTTCAAATGGGTGTTCGCTTTATTAGCCTTGCTGAGAATGTGGACAGCTACAAGAACCCCGACAGCGTTTCAAATATCATCGTTCCCATTACAAACGTGATGAACGATAATTACTGCTATCAGACTTCCAAAAAGATCCGGCAGGTATTTGATTACAAACGGCGCAACGGCCAGTATATCGGAGCATTTGCTCCTTACGGCTATGTAAAGCACCCAAAGGACAAGCACAGGCTGATTGTTGATCCCGATGCTGCTGAAAATGTCAAACTCATTTTCACAATGCTTATTCAAGGGTCATCAAAACGTGCTATCGCGCTGTACCTGAACGAACACGGCGTACCGAGCCCCTCGGCTTACAAGGTACAAAAGGGCTTGCCTGTTTCGACAAGAGGGTATGACGATCCTATGTGGGGAGTCCGCATGATCCACTCCATTCTTACCAATCCGACCTACACCGGGGATTTAGCCCAAGGCCGAAGCCGGGTGAAAAGCTACAAGGTACACCAGATTGAAGCTGTTCCACGCGAGGAATGGGTGGAAGTGGCTGGAACGCATGAGGCCATTATCGACTATGAAACTTTCGACAAGGTACAGGCTCTCTTACAGCGTGATACCCGTACTTCCCCGAAAGGCCGTGAGGTACATTTATTCAGCGGCTTTCTGAAATGTGCCGATTGCGGGCGGGCCATTACCCGATGCGTTGGCAAGAACAACAATGTATATTATTCTTGCTCAACCTACAAGAACCGTTCCCGGACAGCCTGCACCATGCACTCAATCAAGCATGAACGGCTGGAGGCTGCTGTTTTGTTCGCTGTACAGCATCAGGTACATTTGGCTGTTTCCTACTCGGAAATCGTCACGCAGATCAATTCCGCTCCAATCAAAAAAAGCCAGTCTTACCGACTGGACGATCTGATAGCTGCAAAAGAGCGGGAACTGACAAAGATAACACGCTACAAGCAATCTCTTTATCAGGACTGGAAAGACGGTGAAATCACCCAGCAGGAATACCGGGATATGAAGGCTGACTATGAACGGCAGACTTCTGATATTTCCGCGGTGCTTACCCGGCTGAACGCTGAACGCGCAGAACTGGCAAACGGTGTGGACAACGAGCATCCTGCACTGGTAGCCTTTATGAAGTATCAGAACATTGAAGCCCTCAACCGTGAAATCTTGGTTGAACTTGTGGACTATATCAAGGTCTATGAAAACGGCAATATCAGCGTGAAATTCAAATTTGCTGACGAACTCCGCAAGATTGCCGAGTACATTGAAATCAACACTACGGAAGATACCGCAGTAGCGGGCTAACCCCCGCTACGAACCCCTTTGACAGTGTGTTTTCCTAATAGGCGCTAATCATATGCTTTGGGCAATAGAAGCATTAGCTTGGTCCCCAGATTATTTGATTCCGGCTATTAATGCGTTGGGGCTTTTGGCGGGGCTTCCATATGAGAAAACAAATTGGGCGAATACACCCATTAATTCAATAGTATCTATTTTACTTCCTTGGCATCCACAGACACTTGCCGATGCGGAAAAGAGAAAAAATGCTTTGCGGTGTTTAAAAAATGACAATCCATCGGTATTTTGGAAGGTGTTAGTAAAACTGTTGCCGAATCAGACACGAACAACATCTGGAAACTCTAAGCCGGAGTATTTATTATTGGAGATTCCTGAAAAGATAGAAATAACGGATGCAGAAGTATATGAACAGTATGATTTTAACTTGGAACTAGCTGTAGAGGTTTCTGAAAATGAAATAGAAAAGTTGGCGTTTCTTGCTAAGCAAATCGGACATATGAAAGAATCAACATTGCTGGAATATTTAGATTGTATTGATCGAAATATAGAATTTGCAAATGAAAAGGAACTGTTTACCCTATGGTTAAATCTGCGTAAGCAAATAGCACAACCAAATTTAAAAGAAGGGACGGTTGTTTATAGCCAGATTGACAAAATACAGTCTTTGATACAGTCAATCGAACCCAAGGACATCAGGGTAAAGTATCAGAAATTATATTTGGAAAACAAATACGTACCCGATGAGGATTTTAGAACATACTGGAAAACATTGGAACATAAAAAAGCCATAGCAGTTAAAAACATATTTGATCAATTTGGAGCTGAGGAAACCGAGAAATTTGGACATGAAGTAAAAAATATGTATGATGTTGCACAAAAACTTGGTAGTTCTTTAAATCAGGGAGAAATATCAAGCGTAATTGATGGATATTATGCAGGTCAATTATCGTTACAGTTTTATATTCCCTGTGTCAGTGCGTATGTTTATAACCAGGGATCAGAGAAATTGATGGAAACATCACTGGTGCAAAAGGATACAAAGGAGATTTTAGAAACACTTTCAAAAATTCCTTTTTCATTAGACCTTTATAACGTAGTAAAACAATTGCTGCCGAATGAAACTGCATATTGGGAAATTGCGACCGTGCCGTATGCTTATAATGAGGACGAGAGTGAAGAATTAGAATTAATCGTTGAAAATTTTACCAAATGTAAAAGGTATGTTGATGTAGTCAACATTGTCGGGAGGTCTGAGTTAGGAAAGCTATTTACTGCACAACGTGTACATGATATGTTGTGGCTGGCAGGAACCGAAAAATCAATTGGGGCAGAGAAAGTGGATGATTATGCGGCACGTAAGTTGATTGGCTGGTTACAGAAACAGGATGATGTTGCCTTGGAAATAAAATGCGACATCGAATTTATTTATTTACCTATATTGGATGAGTATTCTGAGGTGCGGCCACATGCTTTAAATACTAGATTGAGTAATGATCCAGATTACTTTTGCAGTTTAATTGAATTGTTTTACAAAAAACATTCCGAAGAGAAACACCAAATCAAATTGAATGAGGGCATGGGTGAGCGTTTATGTGAAATTCTGCTTGAATACAAAGTTACGCCGGGAGTAGACTGGAATGGTAAATTTCACGAAAATGTATTTCGAAGCTGGATGGATTTTGTAAAAGCATGGAGTTTAGAGAATGATCGTTACGAAGTAACAATGGAGACGGTTGGCGCTGGGTTTGCATATGCACAACTTGACGATGAAAAGCTTCCGCAAAAAGTGATTATAGAAGAATTAAATAAAGTGGAAAATGAAGAACTTCGTCGGGGATATGACCTCGGAGTAGTGAACCAGAGAGGTGTTCATTTTATAGACCCGGAGGGAAAACCTGAACTTGAATTGGCTGCCGATTATGAAATGAGAGCTGATTTGGCTGAGAAAAAAGGATATTCCAGATTTGCGGAGTTGCTTAGAGGGATTGCAGAGCAATACCGAAGAGAGGCATCACGTAATATTAGAAGAGCTAGAAGAGAGGTGGAGGAATAACCCTAGAAAAGACAAAGGAATGAGCAGGAGAACAGAAATAATGAAACCGATTTTACCATCAATAAATGATATAGATTTTAAGCAATTAAATACTAATGATATGCCTGTGCCGAGTCTGGAATTGATGGATGCTTTCATTCGTGATTTGAAAAACCATGAGAGTGGGAGCCTTGTCCCGGAGACCTCAGGGGCAGATTACTTCTTTATCCGAAATTTTATTACAGAAGATATGAGATGGGATTTCGACAGGATTGAAGAGGATTTCATGAAACACTGTTATGATAAACTTCGTGATTTTGCAAAGGTTCAGTGGTATGAGCAAAATTCAATCAGGTTTTCTTCCCCCGAAGAATCTCACCGATATATGGTTATGGGACTTATATTGAATGGTGCCAAGGCGGAAGACGAGTATTGTAAGGCACTGCTTCGCTACTTGTTTAAGACCTACTACAAGTCTCTATGCAAACAGTTGAAGAGATTCAATAAGATTTCTGCGGATGAAATCATAAGCCTAAGTGAGATAGACGAACGCATGGATTTGGGAAATCTGGCCATTATTTTAACAATGTGTTCTATCAATAATATTGTTCTTGGCAATAGCTGTTCTGTGCTTTTTACCCACCTGGAAAAGATAAGGCAGGAGTACGAAGCAGAGGATGAGGAAGATACCCAGTATATGGAGTTCGCAGATGGTTTATTTGAAGAATGTCGCGAGCAGGTGGACAAGTGGGTGGAAGAAGATGAAAAGGCACACCCCAATTATGCCAGACAACTGAAAGATTACTGGAAGGAAGATGAGTATGTGGCAGGCTGCCTGAAGCATCTGGGATATCCGGGAGATTATCTGTACCGTTGTATGCAGAATCACATGGGACTTCCGATTCAATTTACGAGGACATTGGCAGTACTGCGTACAGTTTATCCGAAAAGGGAAATTGCTTTTGATGAAATTCAAAGATATGCGCATCTGTATAGTGCAATCTCCGCCCTTGTAGATGTCAGTGAGGAACTGGATAATGTGAATCGGGAGATGCTTGGTCTTGAAACAGGGTATGCCACATGGGAGGAAGATACTTTTTTTCATCCGGAGAACATAGTTGTTCATAAATCGGAGACACCGAAGAACGAACCTCACGTTCTTACAAAGGTTGCACAGGTTGAGACAGATACCGTAACGAAAGAAGATTATCTGGCAGAAATTGATGCATTACGAAGTAGACTTAGTCAGCGGGAAATGGAATATAAGAATCTCAAAATGCAATATGCCGCAGCAAATTTCGCAAGAAAGGAATCAGAAGCTCTTCTTTCCAAATACCAAAATGATAGGGAAGAACTGATTGCACTCAGAGAATTTGTATATCATCTCGAACAGGAAGCACCGGAGATAGAAACACTGTCTTTGGACGTGATGAAGGAAGCGATAGCCACTAAGAAATATGTCATAGTGGGCGGTCATGTGAACTGGGTAAATAAATTGAAGGCAGAATTTCCAGGATGGACATACATACTTCCAAGTACATTTAAAACAGTGGATGCGGGTAGTCTTGACCATAAGGATATGATTTTCTTCTTCACAGATTATATCAGCCATGCGGCATATGGAAAATTCATTGGAATTGCAAGAGAACGAAAGATACCATTTTCTTATCTGCACGGCGTAAATATGGGGCAGATTGTCAGACAGATTTATGATAGGAGACAATAATGGTAAAATGAAACTCTATGATTTGCAGTAGGTGAAGCAGATGAATATACAGATTTTTGGAACTAAGAAATGCAATGATACAAAGAAAGCAGAACGTTTTTTCAAGGAGCGCAGCATAAAGTATCAGTTCATTGATATGAAAGAAAAAGGCATGAGCAAGGGCGAGTTTACTTCTGTTGCACAGGCTAATGGCGGTCTTGAAAATATGATTAACTGGGATGGAAAAGACCAGGATATACTTGCTCTTATTAAGTATATTGCAGATGAAGATAAACTGGAAAAGGTACTTGAGAATCCGCAGGTAATTAAAACACCGGTAGTAAGAAACGGAAAGCAATCTACACTTGGATATCAGCCTGATGTATGGAAGGGACGGAATTAATGGTAAAGAAGATAATGCATGATCCGCTGTTTCTGGCACAGAAGTCAGTGGATGCAACAGAGGCAGATAAACAGATTGTGACAGATTTGTTTGATACACTTAAGGCAAATTTAGAACACTGTGTTGGTATGGCTGCTAATATGATTGGAGTAAAAAAGAATATCATTGTAGTAGCAGCCGGACCATTTCAGTTTGCAATGATAAATCCGGTAATAACAAAGAAATCCGGAGCATATCAGACTGAGGAAGGATGTCTTTCTCTGGAAGGTGTAAGACTGTGTACGAGATATCAGGAAATAGAGGTGGACTATCTTGATCAGAACTTTAAGAAACAGCATGGAAAGTATTCAGGTTGGATAGCACAGATTATTCAGCATGAGATTGACCATTGCAATGGAATTGTCATATAAAGGGATAATATCTTTTAGGAGCGAAAAACATTATGGAAAAGGAGATAAAAAGAGACTATTATCTGGACCAGCTGATAAAGAGAAAAAATAACGGACTGATAAAAATAGTGACCGGCATCAGGAGATGTGGAAAATCTTATCTGCTACGTACCATATTTAAGAACCATCTCATCGAAAGCGGAGTGGATGAGGGACATATTATTTCCTTTTAGATGAGGCCCATCATAGCCCGGCGAATACTTATCAGAAGGTCATGGAGTATTTCAAACCGAAATTATTCCTGGGTATGACAGCAACGCCGGATAAGAGGGATGATGGGGATGCTTCCAGGAATGTATACGAATTGTTCCATTATCAAATCGCTTACGAGATCAGGCTGCAGCAGGCAATGGAAGAGGATTTGCTATGTCCATTTCATTATTTTGGAATTAGTGATATTTCCATGATAACGGACGAACAAACGAAGGCGAGAAATGTTTCGGAGGAATATTTTGGAAGATTAACCAGTGACGAGCGTGTAAGACATGTCATCGAACAGGCGAGATATTATGGATATAGCGGTGATCGTGTTAAGGGACTTATTTTCTGCAGTAGGAATAGGGAATGTGAGGAGCTGTCTGCAAAGTTCAATAGACTGGGATACCGTACCGTAGCACTAAGCGGCAAGAATACCGATCGTGAACGAGAAGCAGCATTTGAACGTCTGGCAATGAATGAAGCGGATACAACAGATGAAATGCAGCCTTTGGACTACATTTTTTCAGTAGATATTTTGAATGAAGGTGTAGATATCGTAGAAGTGAACTAGGTGATCATGCTGCGACCTACGCAGTCTCCTATTGTATTTATACAGCAGCTTGGCAGAGGACTTAGAAAAGCTGAGAACAAGGAATATGTGGTAATTCTTGATTTCATCGGCAATTACAATAATAATTTTATGATTCCAGTGGCATTGTCCGGAGATAGAACTTATAATGCGGATACCATTCGGAAATATGTGATTTCGGGGAACAATACGATTCCTGGAGCATCAACAGTTCATTTTGATGAGATTGCTAAGGAGAAGATTTTCAATTCTATTGATAAAATCAAAGGAATGAGATCTATTATAAAGGAAAGCTATATTTCTCTGAAAAATCGCATTGGAAGGACGCCGTTATTGTTTGATTTTTATGAACAGGGAGAGATTGATCCGCTGGTAATTATAAGAGAATATAAGACGTATTGGCAATTTCTGGAAGCGGTGGAAAAGGGCAAGTATTTCAGCAAATTAACGGATCATGAAAAGCTGATCTTAGATTACTTGTCTAAAACGATTTTAAGCGGTGTCAGACCCAGTGAGTTGTTCCTCTTGCAGAAATTACTGACAAAGAAGACATTTTCTGTGAATGAAGTACAAAAAGAACTGAAACGACTCTTGGATTATAATATAACGGATCTGGAAATGCGTGAATCAGTAAAAATTCTACAGGGATGTTTTACTAGTAAGGACGAGGAATATCAGAAGTATAATACCATAGAGATTATGGATTATGACGAAAAGCAGGGTGTGCGTTGCTTTGCGAGCTACGCAAATTGCCTGTTGGACAATGAATTTAATACGCAGGTTAAAGATATCATAAATGTGGGACTTGCAAGATACCGGGACAAGTATGCTCATGGAAAAGTAGAGCAAACACCGTTTGTCTTATATGAGAAATATTCCAGAAGAGACGTGAGCCTTTTGATGAATTGTGGGAAAGATATGTCTTCTACAATGTATGGAATGAGTCGAATTGGTGATGATGTATTCATTTTTATTACATATCATAAGGAAGAGGCCGAAGAGGGCAAGAACTACGCGGATGGAAAACCTGATTATGCGGATGCTTTCGAGGATAATCTGATTTTTAAATGGGATTCCCAGATTGGTAAGGATAATAGCAGTCCTTACATGCAGAAAGTACTGACAGCACCGAGAAAACATCTATTGGTGAAAAAGAGTGATGCGGAATCAAGCTTTTATTATATGGGACAATTTGATATTATAGAATCTGTAGATAGCCAGAAAGAAGACAACAGTGGTAAAATGAAACCGATCGCGAAGGTGACCATGAAGATGCATCATCCTGTGCGCGAGGATTTGTTAAGGTATTTACAGAGCAATATTTCAAAGGAGAACAAAGCAGTATGAAAACCATTCGCGTAGTCGCAGCCGTAATCTGCGATTCCATAGAGCACAAAACAAAAATATTTTCCACCGCAAGAGGTTACGGAGAATTCAAAGGTGGCTGGGAATTCCCCGGCGGGAAGATCGAAGCCGGAGAAACTCCACAGCAGGCGGTTGTCAGAGAGATCCGGGAGGAACTGGATGCTACGGTCAGAGTCGGAGACCTGATAGACACCATAGAGTACGATTACCCGGCATTCCATTTATCCATGGATTGTTTCTGGTGTGAGGTTGCGTCGGGAGAACTGAAGCTTCTTGAGGCGGAAGCCGCCAGGTGGCTGACGAAGGAAGAACTGGATTCCGTACAGTGGCTTCCGGCGGATGTGACACTGATTGATAAGATCAGAAAGTGCATGGAGTAGGCGTACAGCCATTTATCGGAGATTGGCAGGAAAGAACTGGATTTGCAACGTCTGTTGTTTTCACATATATAGGAAGCGCTGTGTTGACAAGTGCCGGAATTGTTAGTACTATAATCTCAAAGCATATATTCTTACGATTCCGGCAGCGAGAGCTGATCCACACATCTATATCATTTCAATGAATTCTATGCTTTTATACCACATTAACCATGCATGCACAGCATAGTACGTTGAATGACAAGTGGATAGGACAGGCGAAGTGTACCTTCTTGATTTCAAGTGCTATGGGAACAGGAGGACACTATGAAGAAATGCAGCTACGAATTGCTTATTGCTAACCGCAAATACAAGGATACTATTTTTCGATGGATATTTTCCCAAATCGAAAATTTGTTATCTCTGTATAATGCTGTGACAGGGAAACATTATCAGAACCCGGAAGAGTTGGAGATCGTGACTCTGGAAAATGCCATTTATATGGGCATGAAGAACGATCTGGCATTTGTACTGGAAATGGGATTGTACCTGTATGAACATCAGTCTACGTATAACCCCAATATTCCATTGCGAGATTTGTTTTACATAGCCAGTGAATATCAGGATCTGGTAGATGAAAAGTCCCTATATTCCTCCGGAATTCAAAAGATTCCGACCCCGAGCTTTCTGGTGTTTTATAATGGAACAGACCGGAATGTTCCGGCAAAGTAAAAGAGGTTTCGAAGCAGCTGCATGCGAATCCGAAAGCAGAGATCTACGTTTTCCTCTTTCACCCATGCACCGGAAGTTGTAAAGTTCTAAAACAGCGTAAAATAATAGCCAAATTCGAACCGTCTGAATTTGGCTATTATGCTACGTTGACAATCCCGGCACAGTTTGCTATCCTCTATGCATAAGCAGTTTTTCTATTTCAAAATTTCTATATCAGTGAGAGTTGATGTCTGTGATTTCAGAGAGAGTCCTGCTTAGTTACCCAATGACAACAATAGATACCTACAGACGGAAGGAAAAGGACAATGAAATTTGAACTTCTTGCAGATAGCATTAAGCAGATAAATGAAAAAGCAAGTTCAGCAGCAAAAAGTGCCGTTAACCAACTTATGACATTGCGAAATTGGGCGATTGGTTATTATATAGTTGAATATGAACAGGATGGCAGTGATAGAGCTGAATATGGTTCTCATCTTTTGAAAAATCTGGAGAAAAAGATTGATTATAAGGGACTGAACGAAACGTTATTTAAGGTTTGCAGGCAGTTTTATAAGGTATATCCACAAATTGGTTCGACAGTGTCGAGCAAATTTAAATTACCGGATTTGGGAAAAAGTTCGACGGTGTCGAACGAATTTGTGACAAATCCGGATGTATTAGTTAATAACTTGTCGTTTTCACATATTCGAGAAATTATGGTACTGAATGATGCGTTTGAAAGATTTTTTTATGAAACAGAATGCATGAAGTGTAATTGGAATGTAAGAGAACTTCGCAGACAGATAAAAACAAATCTTTATGTAAGAGCAGAAATAAGCAAAAATCCGGAAATTTTATTGAAAAAGTCTGTTGGAAATGCAAATGGCACAATGTTATCAATTAAAGATCCATTTACATTTGAATTTCTAGGACTTGATGCAAAGGATGTCGTGTCAGAATCTGATTTAGAACAAGCTCTTATGGAGCATTTAAAGGAATTTATTCTTGAACTCGGAGAGGGGTTCTGCTTTGAGGCCAGACAAAAGCGAATTGTAATAGACGATAAATACTATTTTATAGACCTTGTTTTTTATAATCGACTTTTACACTGTAATGTTATTATTGAACTTAAAAATGATGAGTTCAAACATGAGGATTTAGGACAGCTTAATGCTTATGTGGGGTATTATAAGAAAAATGAAATGACGGAAGGAGATAATCCCCCGGTGGGAATACTATTATGTACGGAGAAAGGTTCTCAGATGGTAGAGTATGCATTATCTGGCATGGATAATCAATTATTTGTTTCAACTTATATGTTGCATTTGCCGGACAAGAAGAGGCTAGAAGAATTTATGTTAAAAGAGATAGAAGAAATGGGAATGTAAAGCTTATATGGAAGGAGTGTAAAACAAATGATAAAGAAAATCACACGCGATCCAATGTTTTTAACACAGAAATCCGAGAATGCCACGGAGGTGGACGCACAGGTAGTGACAGATCTGCTGGATACTCTGAGAGCGAATCTGGATCATTGTGTCGGAATGGCGGCAAATATGATAGGGGTTCGGAAAAATATTATTGCAGTGGCAGCAGGCCCGTTTCAATTTGCCATGATCAATCCGGTGATCACGAAAAAGCTGCGTCCGTACCAGACAGAGGAAGGATGTCTGTCACTGGAAGGTGTGAGACCCTGCACGAGATACGAAGAGATTGAAGTGGATTACCTGGATAGCAATTTCAGGAAACAGCATGGCAAATACACCGGCTGGACAGCCCAGATCATCCAACATGAAGTAGATCATTGTTGTGGTGTGGTGATATAACATTGGCAAGTCAGGTATGGAAGTTTATCACACACAATGATTGGAATAACTCCTGTAAACTTTACCTGAAACGGTATTTCTTTCCATGCAGTATGCTAATATTATCCTACAGCAAGGAGAGAGCAAGAGAGCCCATAGGATGAGGAACAAAAATGCAGGTACGTGAAGTGATTTGTCCTTCCTGCAGCCATCGTTTCATGTGGATGGATGTCGAAGAGGGACCGACGATCAAAAAATACCGGTCTGTAGAGACCGGAGAGACATTCCATGCGGCAGTATGCCCTCAGTGCGGGAAACGCGTGATATTGTTACCGGACAGGATACGCGCAGTGTTGCCAGGAACGGAAGATAACCTGGAAATGATGTGGGAGAGAGGACTATGAAATTATGGCTGGCAGAACGTGAGACCTTTTATCCGGTGGAGATCCATACGGCCAACCCGGTGGGAGAGCCAACATGGAGAGGATTCTGACCAGATACTGGGGAGAACAGTACTGGTAGGAAATTTTGTGATAATTTAACCAACGGTTAATAGGCAAAAGAGATTCTTTGTGTTATAGTAAAAGTCTACGGAAAGACGGATATGCAACTGGATGCTGTACGGCATCGGAAGGAGGCGTATGATGGGAAGACCGCATTTTGACATTGTGGCCAGCGGCGCACGGATGAGAGCAATCCGTCAGGAGCGGAAGATCTCCGTGAAGCAGGTCATGGAATACATGGGCTTTGAATCTACGCAGGCCGTGTATAAATGGGAAGCCGGAAAGTGCTTTCCCCAGGCCGACAATTTGATTGCTTTAGCTATTTTGTATCGTGTAAGCCCGATGGAGCTTTTGGTAGAAGAGGACCTGGTGCCCTCTTCTAGTCATATCTGGGGAAATGCCGCATAGTGCGGAATGGAAGAGAAGGTGCACAGGGAGAGCAGTATGATTTACATAACGGGAGATACCCACGGGGATTTCACAAAATTTTCCGCGAAAAGATTACGGAGAACCGGCATGGAACTGACAAAAGAAGATTACATCATTATCTGCGGAGATTTTGGACTGTGCTGGGCGAAGGATAAAACTTTTGAGTATCATTGTAAAAATTTTGCGGAGAAACCTTACACCATTCTGTGGGTACAGGGAAACCATGAAAACTATGATATGATCGGGGAATATCCGCTGGAAGAATGGCATGGCGGGAAAGCGCGGCACATTATCCGGGACAAGGTGATATTGCTGGAACGGGGACAGGTCTTCGAGATTGACGGCAAGACCTTTTTCACTTTCGGAGGGGCATCTTCCCATGACATTCAGGGAGGAATTCTGGATCGTCAGACGGTGGATTTCGCAGAACAGAAGCGCAGGGCAGACCGGAATTATCTTCCCTACCGGATCCTTCAGGAAAGCTGGTGGCCCCAGGAGCTGCCGACAGAGGGAGAACTGCAGGAGGGCCTGCGCAATCTGGAACGATATCACTACGAGGTAGATTATGTGATCACACACTGTTGTGCCAGCACGCTGCAGGACCGGATCAATGCCGGGACGGGACGCTCCTGTGCCCCGGATCTGCTGACGGACTATCTGGGGTCTTTGGAACAGAAGCTGCATTACAGGCATTGGTATTTCGGCCATTATCACCGGGACTGTCAGCCGGATGACAAGCACACGCTGGTATACTATGCGATACTGCCGCTGGAACAGAAGGAAAGTGCAGTTGCAGTGCCAGTGCCGGGACAGATGGGAGGAGAAACGGATCATGGCAAGGGATGAGAATGTTAGAATTTTTCAGGATACAGAAAAACGGGTAAAGGAAGATCCGGGGCTGCAAGAGGCAGTGAAGCGCTCTGTGGCAGAACAGGTGCTGATCCCGGAGATGATGGAAGTCACGGACCTGATGCCGGAGCTTGCACAGAATCGTGACAGATATGAGAAGGATGCGGAAATCATAGTGTCGAAGAAGCGAAGCTATGAGGCAGCTGCCGGGTATCCGGGAGAAAGGGTATGTGTTCACAATTTTGCATCAGCGACGAATCCCGGAGGTGGTGTGACCAAGGGAAGCTCTGCCCAGGAGGAATGCCTGTGCCGCTGCTCCACCCTGTATTTTTGTCTGAATACGAAGGAAATGTGGGCAGGCTTTTATTCTCCACACAGATATGCGCAGGATCCGATCCACAATGATGACTGCATCTATACGCCGGAAGTCATTGTATTCAAATCCGATACTGCGTCACCGGCACCACTTCCGGAATCAGATTGGTATTCTGTGAATGTGATCACCTGTGCAGCACCGAATCTGCGTCTGCTCCCGGCCAATGGGATGAATCTCGGAGACGGTAATAAGACCGTGAAGATGACGAGAGCACAGCAGCAGGCATTGCATGAGAAGCGTCTGACCAGAATTCTGGATGTGGCCGTGGCGGGAGGCAATGAAGTGGTCATTCTGGGGGCGTTCGGATGCGGAGCTTTTGAGAATGATCCGGAGGCTGTGGCAGCTGCGTTTTCCAATGTGATCGCTCGTTACAGAAAATGTTTTAAAACCATAGAACTGGCCATATATTGTTCCCTCCGGGATGAGCAGAATTATAATATTTTCAAACGTGAGATAGATACGATACTGTGTTGACAAATAATAAGAAAATTAGTACTATAGTACCAAACGGATCGTTGGATATTGAGGGAAGTAATGGAGAAGGAACAGGGAAAGCTTATTATAATTGTATCAGTCGTATTTGCTATGGTGCTTCTGTGCATGATCTGCACCTCAGACAGTGTGCCGGAGGTAAAGCCATTACAGGCATGTACGCCGGACGCAGTCAGCGTCTTGGATGACGGCAGGGAGCTGTACGATTTTATATTGGATCAAAACGATGATGAGACGAACTCGATCGTGTTTTATTCGACACATCAGGAGATTGTGGTGTATGCAGATGGGAAGCTGATCTATCAGCTGGATGCTGTACCCGGCATATGGGGAAATACTCCGGGCTGGACTTGGAATATTGTCAGGTTTTCAAGTAATGTGAGCAGCTTGCAGGTACAGTTCACCCCTTGTTATCCGGAAACGGCAGGCCAGCAGAAGACGTTTTATATCGGTGGCGGCTATAATATCTATCGTTGGGTGATGCGCCGGGCAATGCCTGCCTTTCTCATCAGCATGATGGTGATACTGATAGGATTGTATATTAGTATTTATTGGATCGTTATCCGCTGCGGAAGCCGGATCGACGGAACCTTATTGTATCTGGGTATTTTTTCGATCCTGCTTGGAACATGGTCGGCCAATGAGACGGATGTGGCAACGCTGCTCCTGGCCAACAGGCAGGGATGCTCTTATCTGGCATTTGCTACGCTCATGCTGTTGCCGATGTCCTTTATCCTGTTTGTGAAGAGCTTTCTGGAGATCAGGGATGACCGGTTTTGTAGAATTATCTGTAATGCTAATCTGGCATTGATCGTCCTGACGCATATACTGAATGCAACAGAGATATATGAGTTCCGGAGAAGCCTGTGGATGACGCATGCGTTGATCATTCTGATGATTCTATACCTGCTGGTGGTCATCTGTAGCAAAATTGCCAGAAGGCAGCTGGATCAGAGGCTGAAGGCATGTGTAGGGGCACTGCTGCTTGTATTTTTTGCTACCATTGTAGATGTGAGTGGTTATTATAAAACCAGCAATGATGTAGGTGTCTTTGGCAGAATCTCTTTCTTGATCTTTATTGTGGTGCTGGGAATAGAATCCGCCAGACAGACGGTTGCCCGGCTGAAAAAAGGTCGCAGGGTGGAGGAGCTGGAACAGTTTGCCCTGAATGATTCCATGACCGGCATGTACAATCGAAATGCTTATGATTATTTTGTGAAAAATGAGAAGGATTTTGAAGGGTATGTCATAGTGACCTTTGACCTGAATAATCTTAAGCAGTGTAACGATCAATATGGCCATAGGGTAGGGGATGAGTATATTATCAACGCGGCACATATCATAGAGGACAATTGTGAACGCTATGGGAAATGTTATCGCATTGGCGGAGATGAATTCTGCTGTATCATTCCGAAGGGAAGATATTTTAAGATAGAACGTGTGATGCATAAGATCGATCAGGATGTAGAGATCTTGAATCATAAGAACATCATTCCCGTTCCTGTGGGAATTGCCTATGGGTATGCTGTATTCACGGCGGATGATACGGATCCGGAGAAGGTGCGTGAGCGTGCAGATGAGGATATGTACCGGAATAAGAAGGCGATGAAGCAGTCCTGACCAGAGAATCTACTCAATTGTTAACCATATTATAAAAAGGTTGACAATTGAAAAACACCATGCTATTCTAACAGAGGTTTTTATAAAAGACATCTGACAGAAAGGCATGGTTTTTTATTATGACAACACAGACAACAACTCGTAGCAAGACTTATGACATGGTGTACATTGCGGTATTTGCGGTTCTGATCGCGATCTGCTCCTGGATCTCCATCCCGATGACGGTTCCTTTTACATTACAGACCTTCGCAGTATTCCTGGCAGTCGGCGTACTGGGTGGTAAGAGAGGAAGCCTTGCGGTATTGATCTATATTTTACTGGGTGCAGTAGGTATTCCTGTATTCGCCGGGTTCTCCGGTGGTATCGGTGTTCTGCTGGGTAACACCGGTGGTTACATTGTCGGATTTTTATTCTCTGCATTAGTAATGTGGCTGATCGAGAAGCTGTTCGGACGTAAGACATGGGTGCTTGGTGTGTCCATGGTACTGGGTCTGATCGTGTGCTATGCTATCGGAACGGTGTGGTTCATGGTGGTATACGCACAGAACTCCGGTGCAGTCGGCCTTGCTACCGTTCTGGGCTGGTGCGTTATTCCTTTCATCATTCCGGATCTGGTGAAGATCGCACTGGCACTGACACTGAGCAAGAGACTGTCTAAGGCCCTGAAGCTGAACGGACAGGAATAAAGGATACACTGGATATGGAAGTGACAACAACTTACCGGATCCGTCCGCATCACGGCATGTGCCTGTATTTTTTCGAAGGGAAGGGATACAGTGAAGGGTTCACTAAGCATATGGCGGAGGTGAAGGAATGGCTTCTGGGGAAAAATGGACTGGCATCCCTGCAGCTGGTCGGAGCGACGGATGAGATCTGCAGCGCCTGCCCCCATAATAAGGGTGGCAGCTGCGAGTCTGCGGAGAAGGTAGACCGGTATGATGCGGGTGTATTGAAATACACCGGATTAAAGGCAGGGCAGGAAATGACTTTTGCGGAATTTGAGCGGATCGTGGAAGAGAAGATTCTGCAGCCGGGATATGGCAAGGTCATCTGCGGAGACTGCCAGTGGAGAGATATCTGCCACAAATAGCCTGAATAGGATAAAAAAGCGCACCTCCCCCAGGTGCGCTTCAGACTGTAGACAAAACGCTTTTGGTCAGCACTCCAGAAGCGTTTTTCTTGTTTTGGGTTCAAAAAGTGTGTACTTGATCAATAATAAACACTTTTGGGTTCCCCTTTTTCCCTTCCTGGCTATCATCTTTGCCAGTTTTTTCAGATTCATGCAGGCAAACGTAAGCCCGACTTTCATTTCCATCCGGGC
>ERZ779855.404-NODE-404-length-38004-cov-145.918997_pt1 | contig 38004 bp, 46 predicted proteins | sample MGYA00511370_ERZ779855 | MGnify/ENA primary metagenome ERZ779855 (study PRJEB29588, sample SAMEA1967319) | human gut metagenome | biome: human gut; feature: human-associated habitat; material: faeces | place: Denmark | collected 2008/2010 ...
CGGCGGCCGCCGTGATCACGCTGAAGACGGCAGACAGCGCCGCTTTGGATAGTGCGGCCACCCTCTGCACACTGACAATCCCGGTAGGCGCACAGAAGGGCTTTATCAAAGTCCCCTACGGTGCAAAGAAATTCTACGGCATCTCCGTTACCGGCCCTACCAGCGGCAAGTGCACCATCGCCCTCACACTGGACAGCGAGCTTGAATGAAAGAGATCCACTTAGGTGAGATCGGGAAAGGAAAACTGGAAGACCTTTCCCCCAATGAACTCCGCGCCCTCTGCTGGAAAGAAGGCATCGAGATCAAAGGGGACATAAAGACCAAGAGACAGCTCATCGATCTCATCAAGAAACACTAGGAGGAACCATGTACAGCACAGATATCTGCAACATCGCCCTCTCCTCAATCGGACAGGGGCAGATCGCTTCCATCGACGAAGACAGCGAGGCAGCGCGTCAGTGCAAACTCTACTATGAACTGACAAGAAAAAACCTTCTTTCCTCATTCCGCTGGGGCTTCGCAGAAAGATCGGAAAAACTTGTACTAGTAGACACCACTGTCCCGAAATGGAAATTTGCCTATGCACTGCCAAAGAAATGCTTAGTCGTCCGCCAGCTCTACAACAAGAACGGCGACATCATTGAAACGGATGAATCTGCCAAAGATGATACATACCACGAGTTTCAGATCGCTCTCATGAACGAGAGTCAGAGGATCATCATGGCAGACATCGAAGATGCATGGATGGACTACACCGCAGATATCGAAAACGCTGAACTTTTCGACTTCTCCTTTGCCGAAGCCCTGGCCCACAAATTAGCAAGTCACATTGCCATGCCATTAAGCGGCAGCCAGAACATGGCACAGTCACAGTACCAGCTCTACCAGATTGCCATCCAGCAGGCCATGTACACCTCTGCGATCCAGAACCACCACAAGCCTTCTTATCCCACCAAGTACTTTGACGCAAGGAGGTAACGATGAGAGAAACCATCTATCTCATGCAGTCATCCTTTGCAACCGGCGAAGTATCCCCTGAAGTCGCCAGCCGCATAGATATGGAGAAATACCAGGGGGCTTTACTGCAGGCCGAAAACTGCTATATAAGGCCTTATGGCGCTGTATACAAAAGGCCCGGATCCATATATTGCGGCATGGCCAAGAAGAATAAAGTTCGTCTGATTGAATTCAAGTCTACCGTGAACCATGCCTTTCTCCTTGAAGTAGGAGAAGGGTATATCCGCATCTGGAAGGACGGAAAATTTACCAATCAGGAAATCGTGACGCCTTACAAGGAATCCGAACTTCCTAAGCTCCGCACCTGCCAGAGCGCTGACATCATGTACATCGCCTCCGGCACCCATCCCGTCATGCAGCTCAAACACTATTCTGATACCGATTGGCGCTTCGAAGAAATGGTCATGAACAGCCAGTACTTCGATGAATCACTGGCCGTAGATAACCGGGTATCGGATGAGACGTGGAACAAAGCGGGCACATACACATGGGAATGCCATAAGAGTGGAAACTATATGATCACCTGCGCAGGGGCAGGGGGCGGCGGCGCAGATACCATCAGCCACTATCGTGACAGCCGGCATCAGGAAAACGGAAGCGTCGTATACGCAGAAGGCGGGGCAGGCGGGAATGGTGCTATTGTCAGCCAGTCCGTTTACCTGAAGGAGAATACCGTTTATACAGTCGTTGTAGGGGATGGCGGTGCAAAAGGCTCGCCAGGAAACAATGGCGGAGCGACCACCGCCTTCGGCCTCACCGCACAGGGAGGCGGCGGGGGACAGCTCGGAACGTTCACCAGTACAAGAAAAGTAACATCAAGGCCGCACAAATACTACAGAGTATATACGGGAAACCCGGGAGCGGCTGGCACTTCCTACGGAAATGGTGGACAAGGCAGCAAGGATAAAGGCGCGCCGGGATGGGCGACACTCAAATCCCTGGACGAACCGATGCTGACCATTTCCGGTATTTCCGGTGAAGTCACGCTCTCCTCGGATAAACCCTTCTTCTCGGCGGACATGAAAGGTATGTGGATGAAGATTTCTCAGGACATTGCTTCCAAGTCCGTCACCGCCAGCGGGGCCATGACCACAGATCCCATACCGGTAGGAAACGGATGGAAGATCATCACCCATGGCACATGGACGGGGCAGGTAGTCATCCAGAAATCCACGAACGGCGGCGAATGGAAAGACTTCAGGACCTACAAATCGAATGACGACAACAACGTAAGCGAGTCCGGCACCGTCGATGAAGCAGACAATGTCAGGATGAGACTTGTCACCACTGCCGGGAAAGCCGACCTCACATCGACCGCCTACACCAAGTCCGGCATAATTCAGATCGAAACCGTGAATTCAGCAACCAGCGCCACCTGCCTTGTGAAAAAAGTCATTGGCCAGGCGGGGAAAGTCGACAGCTACTCCTTTGGCGCATGGAACGAAAAATACGGCTATCCAAGGACCGTGGGATTCTTCCAAGATAGATTGATATTCGCTGGGACGAAGACGCAGCCATACGTCCTATGGATGAGCAAGACTGGAGACTACAACAATTTCTCCGTCGAAAAAGTCTCCGGCACCGTGACAGACGACAGCGCCATCTGCCTTTCCTTTATTTCCCGTCAGCAGGCGGAGATCAAGCACATCTGCCCGGCCAGCGACCTCTTCGTCTTGACCGACTCCAATGAATGGATCGTTTCCGGCGGCAGCACCGTCACACCGTCCAAATGCACCAACAAGGCGCAGACCTTCCGCGGATGCACGGAAGTCGAACCTATCTCCATCGGCAGCCGTCTGATCTACGTGCAGAAACGGTCCCAGACTGTGCGAGACATGGCCTACTCTTTCGAGACCGATTCCTACGACGGCATGGACCTTACCCTTTTGGCCAAGCACCTTTTGAGAGGAAAGACCATCGTAGACGCTGCCTACATGCAGGATCCCGACTCCAGACTGTATTTCGTCCGTTCCGATGGGGAAATCATCTGCCTCGCCTACATCAATGACCAGAAAGTCTACGCATGGTCCCATATCATCACAAAAGGGAAGTATCTTTCCGTCTGCACCGTGGCAGCCGAAGAAACCGACGAAGTCTACACCGCCGTCGAAAGAGACGGTAAAACCTATATCGAGAAGATGGAAGCAGACAAAGACTCCAAAGATCCGAAAGACTACATCATGACAGACTGCTCCAAAGTCCTCACCTTTGATGAGCCTGACGACGCAGCGTCAGTCGACTGGATCACCGGGACAGTTTCCGTATTGGCAGACGGGAAATTCTTCGAAGACGTAGAAATCAAAGAGGGGACAGTGACACTTCCCACCAAAGTTTCCTACATGATCATCGGCTACCCCTACCGGATGACCATCGAACTGCCTAACGTAGAAATCCAGGCACAGAACGGCACCTTGCAGGGGAGATATAAAAACGTACGCACCGTTGTCCTAAGACTGCTGCACACCTTAGGCGGAAGTATCGGAAACGGCGTAGGAAGAAATGACACCATCAAGTACGAGGAGCTCTCCGATCAGAAGATCCGCCTGTACACAGGAGATAAAGAAATCACCATACCCAACCAGGGCGTAGAGAAGAACGGACGAGTCATCATCACCTCTTCCGATCCCTACCCCTTCTACCTGGCAGCATTGATCAGAGGAGTGATCGTCAGTGAATAACAGCTACTACGGCGTGGACATCCGCACCATCGACAGCCTTGCCATGGCCGACCTTTTATCCCAGATCCTCGCGGGAAACATGCGAAAAGAAGACAGAGAAGAATTAGAAGCCCAGGGGCGCATACCTTATGGCGGCCTCTACGAAAGCATGACAACTTCCATAGAAGCTTACTATGCTGTTCATGAACACATGCCGCTCGCTGCCTTCGGAATCGGCCTATGCCCGGAGGGATGCTCCATCTGGATGCTCGGAACTACTATGTGCGACAAGCACAAGAAAGCCTTAGTCGCATGTATGCAAGACTACATCAAGGACGCACTGAAGAAATACAAAGTCCTTACCAATTACATTTCCAAAGACAACGCCAAAGCGCTCCGCGTCATTAAAAAGATGGGAGCCGTCTTTGGCGAAGAAGTAGAAACGGGCGGGAAAACCTTCGTCCGCTTCACCTTAAAGGAGTAACTATGTGCAGCGTATCCGCCGCCCTGATCGGCTTAACCGCCGCGCAGGGCATCACATCCATGGCCTCTGCTCATCAGCAGGCCAAAGCACAGAGCGCCTACTACAATGCCCAGGCAGACACTGCCGAGCAGAACGCGAGAATCGCAGACAAACAAAGAGAGCAGATCGCAGACCAGTATCTGCAGAAACAGCAGCAGCTCGACGCAAGGAAGAGACTCGCAATTGGCCAGCACGCAGCCGAAGCCGGTGCGAGCGGCTTCACCAGCACTGGTTCCGTCCAAGACATGGACGCTGCCACCATTGACGAATGGCGAAACTCCTCCATGAACCTCTTAGGGAATCAGAGAAACGACACCAAGAGCGCCTATATCAACCAAGTGAACTATATCAACCAGGCCAACAGCGCAAGAGCCGCTGCCTATAACGCCAAGCAGCAGGGAAAGCAGGCTATGTTTAGCACACTCCTTTCCACCGCGGCTTCCGTTTACGGCGTGGCCAAGACCTACGGAGGGGCAAAGACTACCACGCCATCAGCCTCCGGCGGCCTTCACCACCAGGCGGCCGCGAACGGAATGCCGGAGACCATGACAGACCAGGTATTTGCCATGAACCAGTACAAGCCGCAAAAACTCTCCATGACCAAGAGTCCATATCCGTGGCTAAACGGCGGCTTTAAGATCGGGAGGTAAAATATGAAGCTCTCTCAATTTTCAGGGGATATCAGCAAGAACATCCTGCAGGGGAAAGTCGTCAATACCGCCACCATCGAAAGTATGGGAGGGAATACCGCGGGGACGGACATGATGGGGAAAGCCTTAGGAGCCGTTTCCGAAACCATCGGGAAAGCGTGGCTGAAGAACCAGAACGATAAAATCTTCGATGCCAAGAATGACTATGAGCAGCGTATCAATACCCTCATGGACGATGAGAACACCGGTCTCTTCAATACCCATCAGGGCAAAGCCGCCGAGACTCTGCAGAAAGACTACACCGACCAGGAACAGAAGATTTACCAGCAGGTTCTGCAGGATCATGGCATCTCTTCTGATTACGCCGTCCGAGCTTTCGGGGAGCAGCGCGCCCAGTCCCAGACATCCAACCTCCGCATGATCGATAAATACCAGAGGAAGCAGATGGAAGACTACGCGGGAAATCAGATTTCCCTCATGACAGATAACATGGTCAATCAGTCCGTCAAAGATCCCGACTCTCTCATCACGAACTTCGGGAGCTGGGAGAAGAACACCACGGCCATCCTGGCAGGCCTTAGCATGGACAGCACAGCCATCGATGTCAAAATGAAAGCTTTGAAAAACGATAAAGCCAAAGAGATCATGCAATCCTACCTCACCACCGGCGACTACAGCGCGGGGTTAAACGCCATCGCCTACATGAAATCACAGGGCATCGATGAGCCGGTTCTCAAAGCCTATAAAGACCAGTTCCTCCAGAAGAAGATGACGCGGGAAATCAAAAGCAGCGCCGAAGACTATGTCAAAGGAAACGGCCTAAACCTCACCCATATGACATGGGAACAGTTTCGGGACGCGTGGCACAAAGACCATCCCGCGCCTGCCTCTCAAGGGAAAGGCAGCGTCACAGGGAACCAGATTGCAGAGTTCGCCAGGAACAACTACACCGAGGGCGATCAGTGGATGGGCAGTGTCACAAAAGATCCCACGATCCAGTGCGATTCATGGACGGCCGACGTCTACGCCAAAACAGGTCTTTTTCCGGACGGGACAATCACGCACGGTTCCGACTTCGGAGACGCCTATCACAAGGCGGGTGACGGGTACGAGCCGCAGGCCGGGGATTTCATCGACGGGGAAAAGCACGTCGGCATTTATTTAGGGCACGGCCAGTACATGGCCAGAAACTCTTCCGGCGGCATCCACATCGGGAGCATGGACGAATGGAATGAATGGTTCGGGAGACCCATTGGCTATGGATCCGTGGCAGAAGCCAGAGGAGAAGCCCCTGACGACATGTCAAATGAAGAACGAGCTGAGCTTCAGGACAAGAGCGATGCTGCCTTAAAGCAGCAGTACGCAGAGATCCGCTCGAACCAGGTATCCTACATTCAGAGTCAGGTGCAGAACATCACCAAAGGAATCCTCGAAATGGAGCAGAACGGCTCCACCCCAGGACAGGCCTATGAGTACGCCGCGGATATTGTGAATAATGATCCCTTACTGAAAGACTCTTCGGCGGGCGTCACACTCTTGGGCCGTCTGATGAATCAGAAGAGAACCTATGAAAAATCACAGAACAGAGCTGCCAATGTAGGCAGAGGACTTGATACCAGCGGCTGCCTCAAAGAGAAACAGTTCAACGCCTTAGAAGGATTTATCGGGACGAAAATCAATTCCATCGAAGACCTCGACAACACCATCAAAGACCTGCAGGAAGAGGGTGTCTACCTCACTGCCGAGCAGGATGCCAAGATTCGGAAAGATGTCATCGACTGTGGAAACGGCGTGGGAACCTTTGCCGTCAAGATCCCGGATGATGACGCTACCATTGCGGCTATGTGCTATACCAATACCTCCGCCGTCACCTCGACCGCGAAAATGCTCATCAAGAGAGAAATCATGGATTTCAAAAACGAACAGGGAAGAGATCCTGACAATGACGAACTCCGCACCATCTACTACGATGTGATCGGGAAAGAAGGCCTCGACAGCACTGGTAAAACGAAAATCGGCGGGATTAACATCTTCGGTGTAAACCTTTTCGGGGATGACTACGAAGCTCCAACCATGAGCAAAGCACAGGCCTACAACGATCACATCAGGGAAACGTCGCAGGCCGTAGACGAAGATGGAAATCCGAATGGTTTCTACATTGACGTGGACTACGGGAACGGAAAGACTGAGACCAAGTGGGTATCTGATGAACAGATGAGACAGATTTCCAGTGGGGAATTGAGCGTATTCGATATTTGAGAGGAATCACAATGGACGAAGAAATTTTAGGAAGCGTGCTCCGCGGCATTAAGCCGAAGGACTACACGCCCATTCAGGTACGGCAAACACCGGAATTCGGCGGCATTCAGCTGACCGAAGAGCAGCAGGCCAAGAAGGACAATATGGAATCCGTCAAGGATGGAGAGATCCTGCCCTTAGGCGGCTTCACTGATACCGTAGAAGCCCAGTGGGAATCCGCCAAAGACCTTGTGAAATCCACCGACGTATACAAGAATCTTTTTGGAAACAGTGCACCGGATGATAACCGCCTCGAACAGTCTGAAAAATTAGGAAGCGCACTAGGCATTGCCCCACAGCTGATCGCCTCCGATCCGGATATGTACAAGGCAGCCGTCACCACCTATGAGAGACAGAGAAACGCAGCCGCGCTGAACAACCAGCCGTTTTCTGTCAAAACCTTGAATGAACTCTACCCGGAACTCGACACCGAGGATCCCGTGGCCACCACCATTGCCCTGAAGGACTATACCAACATCCTGAAGTCCCGCGAAGCAGCAACGCAGGGCGCGGCGGTTTATACCATGCCGGAAAGCAAGCTCACTGATCTTTCCAACGTCATTGGCTACCTCTATGACACCGGCACCCATTTCGTGGGCACCGCCTACGAAGCAGGGCAGGCGCTCGACGCACAGAGCGAGCTTATGTACAAAGCTTCTATCGGGGCTATCTCCGATGAAGACGTAGAGAAAGCCATCCCTGACCTAATGAATGCGCAGAAAGCATATAACGCAGAAATCGGGGACTCCTACGTGGCCAAGATTGTAGGGGAAACCATTTCCCAGCTGTCCATGCAGAAGAACATGATCATGCGCGGCGCAGCGGAAATCTTAGCTCCGATCGCCCCATTGGCGCAGCCCATCTTAGCTGCCACCAAAACAAACCTGCCGCAGATCGCCACCTTAGGCGCTGCATCCGCAGCGAGCGCAGTTGGAGCCACGGGAGCCGTGGCAGGAGCAGCCGTCACAGGAGCGGCCGCGCTGGCAGGGCTCATCGCCTTAGGCACCACTTCCGTCTTCGTAGGAACCTATAGAGCAGAAGCCGGGCAGGCGTATTGGGATTGGCGCGCCAAAAAAGATAAAAACGGAAAATCTGTTTATACACGCGACGAGGCCATTGGCCACGCAAAAAGAGTCGGTGTGATCAACGCAGCCATTGAAGCAGGGGCTATGGAGCTTGCGCTAAAGGGCATCACCAAAGTATGGGGGAGCGACGCAGCCAAAGCCGTCATCAAGAACGAAGCTGCTATGAAGAAACTGATCGGCGCAGGAAGGAATACCGTGAGGGCCAAAGCTATTGGGTATGGCGCAAAGCAGCTCGTCAAAGTAGCGGCACCTGAAATCGCAGAAGAAGGCCTGCAGTCTCTTTCTGCAGATATCGATACCAACCTCTTCGGGAAAGAAACCGTATCCATAAGAGAGATGACGGGGAATGCCTTGGATGCCATGATCGAAGCCGTCCCTTCCGTCATCGGCATGTCGATCGGCGGTGCCGCCTTGGCAGGTGCGGGAGCCCATAGAGCCATGAAGAGAATCGCTGGCCTCTCTGAAATAAAAGACGCCGTCATCGAATTCAAACGTGAGAACGAAAGATCCATGCTGCAGAAACTCATGGATCTCCGCTCCGAATCTTCCCTTTACAAAAAAGCACCGGAAACCTACCAAAAGACACTGCAGAACCAGCTCGATCGCACCGGCTCCGGCACGCTTTACATCGACGCATCCGCAGCGGCCGAAAACGAAAAGACACACGACGCCTTGAACAAGCTCGTGGAAGACGGCACGATCACCGCAAAAGAATTAGACGACGCCATCAAGACAGGCAAGCCGCTGGAGGTAGAGGCCGGGAAATACATGCAGACCGCGACCCCCGAAGCCCACGAAGCTTTATCCGACTACACCACCATGGATAAAGGAGAAAAAACCATTCACGCCATCCGGGAAGAACGCCAGCGTATGAAAGACATGATCGACATCGTCACCATGACACGCGAAAAAAGAGAAGCGGCTGCATCAGAAAAAATCTTGAACGACCACTTCTCCGATGATACCAATATCGGAAGAGAGGATAGAGACACCGCAAGAGAAATTCTTTCCGGCGGCTTGGATCATATCGAAGACACCTGCAAGACCATCCTTCAGGAAGCCAAAGACGCATGGGGCGAATTAACCGGCGTCAAAGAACTACAGGACTACATGGAACGAAGAAAGACGCAGGACGCGAATTTCTCCAATGAAAAAGGCGTCGACTTTGTCGACGTCGGGGAAGGGAAAGACAGGGTCCACCTTCGCATCTCCAAGAATCCGGGGTGGTACCAGGACTTCTATGACAGCTATGGAAGAGCACCGACACAGCGCGAGCTCTATGACATTGCGCAAGAAAAAATCATTGCCGAGAATGATAAAGGTGATGACGAATCGAAAGCTGCCATCGCCGAGATCGAAGAAGCCAAGAAGAGAGTCGAGTCCATCGAGAGAGTGAGTGAGACGCTGAAATCCTTAAACAAGGAAGATCTCATCGCGCAGACACTACTGGATCCCGAGACCTATGAAGAAGCCTACAAGCCACTCCTTGAGGAAATCAAAGCCGCAGGAAACGGCGCCGTCACCAAAGCCGCGCGAGACTCCGCCTTAGTCTTGGCAAAGATCGCAGAGAACTTCCATAAGAATTATGGCGTGCCATTGAAATTGGCCATGGTAAAAGCGGGGGAAGTCGTGGGAATCCGAGAAGGAGCCTACGGTATGGCTGCCTTCGACGTCAGCCGGTCCGGAATTTCCAGTGTTTCCCAATTTATGGATAGAATCAAAGCTGGAAAGACAGCAGGCGAAAAGCCCAATAAAATAAGATACACCGGGAAATTCGGTGTATCTTATTCGGAAGAACAGGTCAGCCACGCAACAATACTGCACAGGGGGCACGTGCTTACCAAAGAACAGATGGATGATATCGAAAACCATTTGGATGTGCTGCATAATCCTGCCCTATCGAGCAGAGGTGACGCATTAAGTGGAAGGTATCACGGGAAATCGGTATTGTGCCGTATAGATGGAGACTTAGGATCTTACTACGTTGTACTTGAGGTATCAAACGACAATGGTGTGGTTTGGTTCAAAACGGGTATGGCCGGGGGAAAAGAATCCATAGATAAAATAATAGCGGAACATTCTGCTGGCAGCCTTTCGTATAAAGACGCAGGGACGACCAGTCAGAACAATTCCGCTATTACCATAGACAGTTTACCAAATGCGCTGGGCATCGTCAAGAAAGATGCCTATCACCAAATGGCTGGAGAATATGCCCATAACGTCCTATCGGGCAAGTCGACAAAGAAGGATATGGCCGAGCGGCAGCTGGACGCAGATGAGAAATCCTTCGCAGATAGCGTAGATCGTTTCATTGCCGGTAAAGAAAAGTCGCCCATGGTTCGCGTGATGACAACGCCTCTCGTGCTGAAACTAACCGGAGCTGAAGTCCTTCCTGTGGAAATCGCCAAGACAGATCTTGAGAAAATCCTGAACGGAAAGCATGCAGGAGACATGACACCGGAGATCATGAAGCAGCTGCCGAGGGCGCTTACAAATCCAATCATGATCTTTAAGTCATATACAGGACCGAACGGAGAGGAACGCCGAGTGGTGGTGGTAGACCTCAAAGATAACAACGGGGCGACCATCGTCGTTCCTTTTGAACTCAAGGCAACGAATACAGAAAGACGGTATATCGTAAATCGGATAGCAAGCGTATACGGGAAAACGGGGAAGAGGACGAGAACGCCATCCTATGAATGGTTTGGCAGACAATTAGAAAATGGAAACTTGCTCTATGCCAATAGAAAAAAGGCTATCAACGAAATTCTCCAGAGAAGCCCTAATTGGCCCATACCCGAAGAAAAAGTTGATAACCTTTTATCTGCTCCTAATGTAGCAAATGAAGAAGATCTTGTCAAGCTGAAAAGCGAAAATCCCACCTACTACCAGACGGCGGCAGACAAAGACCTCGTCGTCTATCACAATGTTTCTACTGGCAAATTGAGAGAAGCCATCAAGCTGGGCGGGCTCCTGAAAATGGCAGCCGTGAAGGTCATGCAGGAGAACAGCGCGCCACAGGACCAATACTGGCAAATCAATCCCGACATAAAGGGCGACACGGTCCTTCAAGTCGTCGATCTGACAGAGGCGGCTAAGGAAAGGGGAATCATTACCCCGCAGCAGACGAAAGCCTTCTTGCGCACATTGGTAGGAAACTTTAACGAAGAGACGGCCGACGGGAAAGCGATAATCAAGATATTAAAGAAACGCATTGATCATGTGGCTTATTCAAGTAAAATTAAACCGACGCAGGAAGTAAGAGACGTTTGCAATAATGGCATTTTTAATTTGAAGGAATTAGTAAATCATGCGGTTCTGGTAGAAAGTAACCCAAATGAAAAAGTAAAACGTGATACCGGGTTAAGCACAGCGCAGAAAAGAAAACAGCGGGAACGGAACGCGGTACTCAGTTATCATCGTTTCTATGTTCCTGTACGAATTGGCGATACTATATACACCGTGCGGCTAGTGGCAGAAGAAGGGCGAAATGTTATAACGCTTAATCCTACCATGCTAAATCTATATGATGTAATAGCCGATAAAGAGCAAAATAAAAAAAGACGCGAACCCCTCCCGGGACCACCCGGTAACGGGCTATCCCTGGTGGAGGACGGTATCGCGCCTTTTGATACCATTACTATAGCGGAACTATTGAAAGATGTCAAGAGCCACACAGGAGAGCCCTATTTCCAAGTCGCCGTAGATCATTCTATTACTCATGGACCGGCAACGGGGAACGCCGGCAAGTACCAGGGCGCGTACAACCCGACGACCAATGTCATTGAAATTTTCAATGGTGCGAACCAGTCCACAGTAGTGCACGAAGGCGGGCACATGTTCCTGACTGCCCTTCTTCATCTTTCCCGCATGAACGATGAAGAGCTGCGAGAAGCTTTCACGGCGGAATATCGAAAGCACCAGACATCGGAAAATAGAGAAAAGCCGCTGGGTCCAAGGGACTTGCAGGACATCGAGTCGCAGATGAAGGCAAGCCGGGAGAAGGTGGAAAAAGATCTGGAAACCATCCGAGATTGGGCGGGATTTTCCGAAGAGCACCTCGCCGAATACAAGGGGACAGCGCTGGAAAAAGAATTTATGCAGCACGCCGAAGCCGTCCGCCGCGGGGATGACGGAGCGGAAGAACGCTGGATGCAGGAACGCTTTGCTCGAGGCTTCGAGAAATACCTCATGGACGGCAGCGCACCCACCAAAGAAATGCAGGGCGTATTCCGGCGGTTCAAAAAGTGGTTGACGGATATCTATAAGACCGCGAAGAACCTGGGAAACGTAGAACTCACCCCTGAAATCAAAGACATCTTCGATCGTATGATTTCTACAGAAGCCGAAATCAACGCATGGGCCGCACAAAGGAAGCTAGAAGCCATCGACAAGACCGTCAACGTGAACCAGTCCGAACTGGGCAACCTCAAGGCATGGGCTGAGAGCGTCAAGGACAAAGCTCTGGAGAAAGCCATGAGTTACTACCTTCATATGGTGAGAGAAGAAGCCATCGAAAACTTCAAAGCCTCCATTTCTTCTGAAGAGGAGAGAACCAGCTTCATCGAGTCTCTGGGAGAAGAGAATGAGATCTATCAGATCGAGACCATTTACAACTCCGACACATTCCCTACAAAGAAAGACCGTGACGAATTTCTCCAAATGGCCGGGCTCACAGAAAAAGATCTGAAAGAGAAGCTGAGAGCTGCTGGCGGCACTACGGAAGAACGGTGGAACAAGCACATCGAAGAGATGGTGCAGCACTATCGGGAAGAAGCATTAACTCCGGAAGCCATCAGGGGCATGGCCGAAGAAATTCTTCGATCCCCGGAAGGTATGGTCAAGAAGTCTCGCATCGAAGCCATGCTGCTTGAAAAGAAAGTTTCTGCTTACATCCATCTCGTCAATTCTATGCAGATGGAACTCAAACGGTCCAAAGACAAGAAAAAGACCGCGAGAGAAATTCGCAAGCGATTGGGACTTGTTTCCGAAAAAGAAACAACAGAGATCGACAAGCAGACAGATGTGATTGCCAAGTCGGAAGATAAGATCGCAAAGCTGGAGAAGCAGAAGAAGCTGCTAAAAGAGCAGCTTGAAAAAGCGAAAGCAGAAGCTGCAGCAGCCAAGGGCGAGAACCAGTCCAGAAAGGAATCACAGACCATTCTGGAAGGAAACATGCGAGCCCTTGAAGCCGAGCTTGAGAAGGAACGCGCCCAAAGAGCAAAGGCCGACAGCACCACAAAAGACGCAGAACTCACCGCTGCTGATCTTGCGGTGCAGCTCCAGACTATGGTAGACGGGCTCAAAGAGTCCAGAGAGGCCATGCGCTTCAACATGAAGGAAATCAAAGAGGACGCCAGAAATACATTAGGTGGCGAGAAACTCTCCCACGCAACGAGTTGGCGATGGTGGGAGAACAAGGCGCAGATTGCAGAAGCCCGCGCCATGAAAGCGGCCGCAGGCAATGACTGGGAAGGCGCTGCTTATTGGAAACGTGAGCAGGCGCAGTGCCTCACCATGGCCAAGTTTGCCAGGGCAAACGAAGAAGAAATCCGTCGCACCCTTCACGGAGGCGGCGGGAAAGTCACCACGCCTCTTCTTAATGAAAACGGCATGGAGCGCTACGGCATCTTAGGCATCCTGAACCGCATCTCCAGGACGGATAAACCAGTCATGATGAAGGACGACGCACGCTACTTCGTGCAGCATATGGCATACGTCTTAGGCCTCACGAAGAAAGACGGCATCTTGCCTATTGACGAGAGCGGGCAGGAGAGACCATTCAACTGGCGCTGGCTTGCCGTAGAGATGAATCCCATGCAGGCTATGGACGATGATCGCTACATGGCCGAAGACATCATCCCGGGATGGATGAGAAGCGCCTTCGACGGTTCAAGTCCTATGAAGCTGAAAGACCTCACCATGGATCAGTTCCGAGAAATGGCCAAGGTCATGAAGGCTGTCTACAAATTGGGCCGAAGAGAGTACGAGGGGAATACCTTAGGCACCTCTTTCGATGACGCAGCACAAAAGATCCACGATGAGATTTTAGGCAACTGGACGCACCGCGTGGCCACTCCGGGACTCAAGAACCAGACGGCCACCGGCTTAGACCGACTGGGGACAAAAATCCACAGCCTCATCAAGGACATCACACTTCCTGAAATTCTGATCGAACGACTGGGAAAGTCTGCTGCCGAGTATTTCTATAAACCCATAGACAAGGCGGCCGCCCACCTGAGAGAGCTGAAGAGCGAAGCCAGAGTCACCTTCAGAAAGAACTTCGCGATCTACTCCAGAAAAGAATGGACGGTGATCCGAAGCAAGAAGCTCTACACCGTAGGCCTCGACGAGCGAGGTAAACCCGTTTCCTACACCAAGGAGCAGCTCCTCGCCATGGCCTTGAACTTCGGAACCAAGTCCAATAGGGAACGTCTCATCGAAACCCTATGGCTGAGTGACACCTTAGAAATCAATGAGGAGACCATCCTTGACATGCTGGATAAGAACCTCACTGACAAGGACTGGGACTTCGTAGAAAGCGTATGGGATCACCTTAATTCTTACTGGGGCGAGAGAAACAAAGTCCAGAATGATCTCTACGGCACGCCCCTAGGGAAAGTTCAGGGCGAAGATTTCACGCTGAAGTCGGGACGTGTCATCCATGGCGCGTACTATAGAATCAAGTACGATCCATTAAGCAGCACGAAGACAAGCAACTTCTCAACAACAGACATCGCCAAGATGGACATGCAGAATATTTCCTCCTTCTCCCTGGGCATGGGAAGTACCAAGCAACGTGCGGGAGCTTCCGGCGGGCAGAAGCTCCGCCTCGACCTCGACGTATATGTAGAGGCTGTCAACGAAGCCATGCAGCACATCGCCATGAGAGAAGCCACCGTAGACGTTTACAAACTCCTCAACAGGAAAGAAGTCGTGGCAGCTATCGAAAACACCGCAGGTCCGGAAACCCTTTCCCTGCTGCAGGGATGGGCCAAAGACTGCTGGCACTCTTCCATTAAGGACATGAGCGAATGGGATTCTACCCTGGGGAGAGCCCGGCGGCGCTTCAACTTCACAACGATGGGGTTCCGATTCTCCACAGCTTTACTGAATATCGGGAACATCACCGGCATGATGGAACGGATGGGAGCAGCCAATGCCCTAAAGGCCGTCGGAGATTTCTATTTTCATGGAAACATCATAGAGCAGCGGCGATTTATTCAAACCAAGTCCACTATGATGAGAGACCGAGGTGCCACCATCGATAGGGATATGTACATGCAGGACAGATTGCCGGTAGGGAAAAACGAGTCCGAGTTCCGATCCAAGATCGAGCACGGGAAGTATGGGGTCGACACTTTAAATTCCAAGGCCTACTGGCTCATCCAGGCGACAGATGAAATGTTTTCCTTGCCAGAATGGTTATTCACTTACAAGAGAGCCATGGCCGCTATGGAAATCGAAGGCAAGCTCAATAGAGACGAGATGGACGCAGAAGCCGTGAGACTTGCCGACAAAGCCGTGAGAGAGACTTTCGGATCCAATGAGACCAAAGACCAGAGCAGCTTTATCAGGAAGAACGGAATTCTTGCACAGATGACCACATTCTATAGCTACACGAACCTTGTCACGAACCAGTTTATCCGCGCAGGGTACACCTTATACGACAAGGGAGACGTGAAGCCGCTCCTCGCAGCCACGTGGTATTGGTGGCTCCTAGGAGCCTTAGTCGAAACAACCTTACGAGAAATCGGGGACGACTCTGATGATGAAGATAAATGGAAGAAGAAATTCCTCCATGTCATCGCCTCCGGCGGCCCCATCGGCGGCGTCCCTCTTGTAAGAGAAGCAGTCCCGTGGACAGTAGATTTCTTTACCGGGAAATCCTTTGGATCCGCCGCCCCAGACGCTCCCTTCTTCGATACCCTAAAGCACATGGAAAACTTCCTCAAAGCCACCAAGAAAGGTGATCTCATAGAGATGGGGAGAGGAGCCACCAAGGCCATCACAAGGACATCCATACCCGTCCCGGATACCATCACAGATGCCTTCTGGAACTTCATGCGAATGGCCTGCACAGATACTGAATTCACCATGTGGGATTGGTTCAGAAAATCCCTATGGGACAAAACACTCAAGGAGAAGAAAAAATGATCGAACTATTTTATTATCGGCTGATCGATTGCCAGCCATGGGCAGACGCAGCGAAACGGTTATGGATAAACCTATGAAAGAGAAAAAGGAGGGTAAGAAATGATAGGTGCCGAAGTAAATCGAATCGTCTATAAGGGGGATGGGATTACAACAAGTTTTCCGTATACCTTTACGGTTCTTGAGAAAGCGGATATTGTCGTGACGCTTGTAGACAAGGAAAGCAAGAAAAAGACTCTCACGAGCGATTACTTCATTGATATGGCCAAAAAAGAAATTACCTACCCGGGGTACGCGCCCGGAGAAGAACCTGCTGAGGCCGAACGGCCGCCCGTGCTTCCGGCGGGATGGTATCTTGTTATCCAAAGAAAAACGAAAATAGACCAGCAGACAAGCCTCGGGGACAAATGGCCATTCGATGTGACGGAAGATGCACTGGATAAAATCACCAGAATTTTGCAGGACTTAGATACAGACTCTAAGCGGCATTTAAAAGTTTCTGTAGAGGCTAGCGGCATAGATCCCATGCTTCCATCGCCTAAAGCCAACATGGGCTTTTACTGGGACGAGACCGGGACAAAGCTTGTAGAGGGCCTAAACCCGAAGGCCGCCAGCGAAAGCGCCGCCGCCAGCAGCGCCGCCGCCGCACGTAGTGCTGCAGCTGCCAGCGCCAGTGCGAAGAGCAGTGCGTACCATATGGAATTTGCCCAAAGGTGGGCCGCATCCAGTGTGAGTCCGGACGACAATGCGGACAGCGAGAGCACGACAGGGATGACGCAGTCTTCCAAAACGTGGGCATTGTATGCGAAGGCCAAGGCGGCAGAGTCAGCCGAGCGTGCAGACGCGACCATCGGCGCCGACGAAGAGGCGGAGACCTATGCACAGGACGCCAAAACCTATATGGCAGCGGCGAAAAAGGCGGCAGCCGATGCAACAACCCAAGCGGCCGCCGCCAGTGCCAGCGAGAAAGCGGCGCAGACCAGCGAAACCAGCGCGGCTGCGAGTGCAAGCGCAGCCAAAGCTAGCGCAAATGCTGCAAGAGAAAGCGAAAAGAACGCAGATAGCCGAGCACAGGATGCGGAAAGCGCAGCTAATGACGCGAAAGGATATGCAGCCAGTGCACTGGCAGATAAGACAGCGGCGGAAAGTGCGGCCAATACAGCCAAGACCTATGCAGAAACCGCAACCAAGAAAGCAACGGCGGCGGGGGATAGTCAAACTGCGGCCGCTCATAGTGCAAGCAGCGCGAAGGCGTCGGCAGTTCATGCCGGCGAAAGCGCGGCAATCGCCGCAGACAACGCAGCGACCGCGACCACATGCGCTGCACAGGCGTCGAATGCAAGAGACGCGGCCATTGGCGCGAAAGATGGCGCAGAAGCTGCGCAGGCAAACGCCAAGGCGAGCGCTACGGCAGCAACGAATAGCGCGGCTTCCGCGCAGGAGAGTGCGGAAAAGGCCAAAGGTTATGCGGCTATAACGAACCCCGTGACATCAGTCAAGGAAGATACGACCAAAGGCGGCATCGTCGTCACGAACGCCCTGGGAGGCGTGACGGTCGTTCCTCTTATTCCTACCATCACATTGGCCAGCGCAGAAGACATTCGCGCATTATTTAAGGAGGCGTGAAAATGGTAAATCCAAAATTGATTGACACGGACGGCTTGGCCGTATTCAAGGATGAGTGCGACAAGGCGTATTTAGCGAAAGTTACTTTGGCGGCCGTTGCGACTTCCGGAAGCTATACGGACCTTTCAAATAAGCCAACAATTCCAACCGTGCCAAAGGCTTTGAAAAATCCCAATGCCTTAAACTTTACCGGGGCCGTTACAGGAAGCTATGACGGCAGCGCGGCAAAGTCAGTAAACATCCCCGCGGCGCCAAATCTCACGCCGTACATGAAAAAGGAAGCAGACAGTGACCTTGACATGCAGGGGCGCAGCATCTTTGTGGGCAATACGTCTATCACATCAGACGATGGTTTTACTATCGACGCAAGCATGAACTCGATAAATATCTTAGGGGGCGGCATATATTTTAATAAATCCCCTTTAGATACAAGAGAAAACAATCAAAAACTGTATGCACCGCAGGTGTCCCCTACATTTAAAGGGACAGTAACAGCTCCTAATGTTACTGTTTCTACTTCTCTCACCATCCCCGGAGGTAAAATATGGATAGCTTAAAGAACTACATCATACATTGGTTAGGCGGATGTACTGCTGAAGAAAAGCACACCGTCGAACTTCAGCGCGACCGTCTGTATGCAGATCTGAAGGCGAACGAGCAGGAGCTAGCAGAGGTAAATGCAGAATTAGACAAGCTGAAAGCCGTTAATCGTGATACAGTGTTGGATATTGACGGTAAAAAAATATGGGTGGACTAGGAGGACACGATGGGGACACTTACAAAAAAACTTCACATTCTCAAAACAGGCGGAACGGAAGAGACCTGTAATATTTATACAACAGCCGAAGAAGTTGGCGGCAGCCCTTACCTCGCTCTTGAAGTTGATGGAGCAAAAGGGTATGTAAAGCTAGGAAGTACCACAGATGCCAATGCGACCCATTTAAGAGTAGAAAAAGACGGAGTGATCTATGCTGCATGGAAAGAAGCCGTGACCTATGTCAATGTAACAATTACACAAAGTGCTAATCAGACGATTCATGTGTACACGCCAAAAAAGAGTGGCGGCACAGATCACACGTCCTCCTTTACTATCCCAAAGGGTACATCCTATGAAGCAGAAGTTATCGCTGCTGATGGCTATACCGCAGGGACATTAAATGTCAATGCGGGGGGGAGGATCAATAGCGATATGACATTTAGTGCTAGTGGAGCTGCGTCAAATGTACCGACAGGAAGTAAAACAATCGAGGTTAACTATGGTCAAAATACGTGGATTACAATTCCAAATAACATTAGAGTAGTTCGGGTAGGTGATCATTATATTGGAGTAACTCCAAATAAAGAATACACACTTACTGGATGGATACCATTCATCCACCATACTGGCGATCAGGGCGACCCATTTTTACAGAACGTACACAGTGGTGTCTATTGGTACGGTACATCACCGGAGGATTATCCAGACCAAATGGAAGCCCGCTTTACTGTTTATTGGAGTCCAACAATAAACGCACACAGTCCCGATGTTACAGATTATTAGTTGTATACGAAAGGTGATTTGATGAAATCAGGAACATTTACAAATAATACATCGTTTTCAGTAACGGCTGCATCAGTTAATGTACCTACAGGGGAAATTACAGTGGGTGACGCCGTAGATTTTACAGTTCCAAATGGGGTAAGAGTTATGGTCACCAGAGATTAACAACCACACACCAGATGTCACTGATTATTAAGAGCAGCATAGAAAGAAGGGGAAGTCATGGATTTGGAGGGAAAACATGGAATTTGATCAGTTTTCAGAAGCCATCAGCAAAGCGGCCAGCCGTCTTGGAAACTACTGGGAGGTAAAAGTCATAGCGAGTGGGATGCTAGCTGCTGCACAATTTCATCTTGAGCTTGTGTCCCTGTTCGTGATACTCATTGTCATTGACTTGGTCACAAAGTGGATAGAACTGGCGCATAACACAATCAAGACCGATGATTATACGCCTAGCCTTGTAGAAAGCATCAAGGCAATTCCGCAGGCCCATCGCATGGGCGTTATATCCAGCAAGGCGATGAAAGTGCAGTTTTGCGGGAAGATCATAGTCTATGTCATCGTAGTCATGGCTGGCTCTATCATGGATACCATGACGGAACAGGTACACCGTTTCGGTTTAGTTATGCCGCTTTGTGTATCTTACTTAGCGGCGTCTGAGTTTTTGAGCATTATCGAAAACTTGGATGAGGCGGGCATTTCTGCGGTACATAATTTGGCGGCTTTAGTGAAAAGAAAGGGGCAGTCATGAAAGTCATAGATATCTCAGACTGGAATGATCACATCAACTGGTCACATATGATTGACGAAGGCGTAGAGGGGGTTATCGTAAAAATCAGTGAAGGGCGCACGCTCTCCGAGCTTCACGGGAAGCACATCTCGGCAGCCGCCGCACGCGGCCTTCCATGGGGCGTCTATTGCTATACGCACGCCCAGACCACAGAACGGGCGGAAGAAGAGGCGGCGGTCGTTATTGAAGCTCTGGAGACCTTGGGATACGGCGCGCCGCCCTTGGGGATTTGGTTTGATGTAGAAGCCCCGGAAACGATCGGGCAGGACAGGGACGACGTGACCGCCATCTGTAGCGCCTTTATTTCCACATGCAACGCGGCGGGATACGCTGCGGGCATCTATGCGAGCCTGTCCACCTTGACCGACTGCATGAACCTAGATGATCTAGCTGATTATGTGCCCACCTGGTGCGCCCAGTATAATGAGGAATGTAATTTCCATGATTATTTCCCTGAGCGCATGCTGCAGGGCTGGCAGTTTACGGAGACATTCGAGATTGACGGTCGTGATTACGACATGAGTGAATGGTATTAAATGGAGGGACGATGTGCAGAATTACAAAAAGGCTATTGCTCTTTGCCTTCTGCTCCTTGCTTTGGCTGGCGGCTGGTACTACCTCGCGGGCCGAAACGATGTATCAGATATCGGAAAGCGAGCTGACGAGACTCGAAGCGAACTCGAATCAGCTCGCGAAGAACAACGAGACCAAGCAGCAGCTCTTGACCGAGCAGAAAACGCAGCTGACAGAAGCCAATCAGCAATTAGAGACAGTGAAGAAAGAGCTGACCGCATCCAAGAGCTTGAACGAAGCGACGCAGAGATCATTAGAGAAAGCCAATCAATCATTAACCGAGTTAGAGCAAGAGGCCGCCCACAAGATACAGGTGAAGGCTAGGCAGCGGAACTTGTGGATTATTATCGCGGGAGGAGCTCTTTATGCTTGCACCTCCAAGTAACGGGATTTCAAATTCGTCAAAAATCCGTCAAAAACTTTTAGAAAATAGAGTTGAAATTGCACGGAAGAGGGGTATACGGCGAATGATGAAAAACCGGATTTGCTAGATTTTATCGAGGAAAGAAAAAAGTTGGAAACTTATGTACAAATGGTCCCACTTATGCTAAAGGTAACAGATATTTCCTCAAAACTACCGATAATATCGGAAAACTTTTTTCTCCCGTCAAAAATTCGTCAAAAATCAAAAGGGTGTACCCGCATGAGCGGGTGCACCCTTTTTAAGATCCGAATATTTTATTGATATCATCTGCCGCCTTTTCTCGCATTTCATCGGTGTAATGGATATATACTCTTTCAACAGTAGAGATGGTATCGCCGAGAAGGCTGGCTACCGTCTTGATATCCATACCGGAAGATAAGAGCCTGGTGGCGTAGGTATGGCGGAAGTCGTGCATGGTGTGATTTGGTAAGATCTTCCTCACGATGGCCGTGAGTCTTTCCCCGTGCCGGTATCGCGTGAGTCGGCCATGGAAGTACAAGATGCGATGTTCGCGGTATTCATCCAAGGCACGAAGGAGGCAGGGCGGAGCAGGAACTGTGCGGCAGGAGTTCTTCGATTTCATCCTACGGATACCGAGCTCATTCTTCCCGACACGGGAGAGCTGCTTGTTGAATGTGATTTGATGGGACTTGAAATCGATATCCCCCATAGTGAGAGCCAGCACTTCCCCGACACGGGCGCCTGTGTATGCGGCAATGTACATGAGAATCCATAGTTCCAGATTCCGCGCATGCAAGGTATCTAAGAGATGGGAAATTTCCTCATGCGTCATAGTCCGCAGCCGTGCTCCCCCTGCAGTGTCCATGCGTGGCTTATAGATAAGGTCTGCGATAGGGGATACTCCGATGACACGATAACGAACCGCTTCCCGAAAGAGGTGCTTCATATACCGTGCCCAGCTTACCTTTGTACGTTCGCCGTATGGGAGAGTTTGGAGTCTCGTAAACATATCCGCATATGTGATATCTGTCATGGGCTTATCCAGAAGAGGACCGGCGATATCAGCCAGCCACTCATAGATAAGCAGCGTATTGGGAGCCAACTCTTTCCGCCATGAGATATAGAGCGCAGAAAAATCGCGAAGCGTCATGCCCTCATTCACCGGATCGATGTTTCCCGTCTTCTTGACCGCCGCGAGCAGCTTTTCCTTCTCCTTATCAGAAGCTGCTAGAGAGCGCAGGGCATAGCCTCCCTTGGACTTCTGCTTCCACTTCCCATCCCGATCCCGGTAGGAGAGGATCAGCTGGTAGCTCGCCCCGCCATTCGTCTTCGCTCGCTTGCGGATGATAAATTTGTAATTCAGCTCCATTAGAAAAACCTCCGTTCATTGGAAGCAGAGGCGGTACATGGTATAATACAGTTGTAATCCGCCTCATTGCATGGGACATTACACGCCAACGGGAGACTGCCATCTCCATCGGCACAGCCGTATCCATACGAATGTATGGGTACGGCTTTTTAACATGGAAGAAGAGAGTTAGAATCTTTTGAAATTTACGAAGATGATATTTCCGCATCTTTTTCAACCCGGGGAGCTTCAGCGGAGAGACGGAAGTCGAGGTAGTGATCCACCTCTTTCTTTCCGGCGGGGGATAGCTTGCGGTACTTTTTGATGTGCTGCTGCTCAGCGGGAGTGAGTTCCAAAAGAATTGAATCAGTTTGAATCTTATCGAGAAGAGAAAGGCTATCCGCTGAAATGCCAAGCCCTTGGCAGATTTTGAAAACGTTATCGCAGGCAGCTCCGCCTACGTTTAGAAAAACCTCCGTTCATTGGAAACAGAGGCGGTACATGGTATAATACAGTTGTAATCCGCCTCATTGCATGGGACATTACACGCCAACGGGAGACTGCCATCTCCATCGGCACAGCCGTATCCATACGAATGTATGGGTACGGCTTTTAATTTGCTCCAAAAGAGGTCAAGACGTATCCGGCGGCCCGCAGATCGCTGAATACTGGACATCGATGACGGCATCCACTGTCGCCTTTCCGGCGGGGGAGAGCAGCCGATATTTCTTTACCAACTCTTCTTCATGGTCAGTTAGCTCGATATGAGCATTTGTGATAACTGGGAGAGACAAGTCTCGATAGTACAAATCATCTATAGAAACCTTATAAAGTTCTGCCAATTTTCCAACAATACCTAGAGGAGGATCGGCAACGCCAGTTTCCCATTTCTGAACCGTAGTGAATGACTTTTTACCTAGATAACTCGCTATATAGTTTTGCGAGAATCCATGTTTTAGTCTAAGAAAACGCAAGTTTTGACCTAGCATGTTACACCTCCTTTCCATTAAAAGCCAATCCCATAGTACCATATTTTTGAACATTGTTTAAGTATATGTAAATTTCATTCAAATAAAACTTGACATTTGAATAATATTCATGTAGTATGTAGGCATACGAGGGAGGTGAGAAGGATGAAATACACACCGAAGGAATTAAGAGCTCGCACAGGTGAATCGCAGCAGAAGACTGCAAATGCATTAGGAGTATCGAAACAGACGTATTGCGCATGGGAAAAGAATCTTAAGAAGGTGCCGATCGGGAAAGTGGCTGCATTGTGCCAGCATTTCAAGATCTCGCTTTCTGAGATCAAGTATGAGTAATGCGTCTTTTTTATGCCTATTTACATGAATATAATTTAAGTATGATTCCAAGAGAATACGTCAAGAGCGGCAGAAAGGAGGCGCACTATGCCGCACAGCGAGAATTTGCTCTCACAGAAGGAAGTGGCCAAGCGCTGGGGCTGTGATCCCTCGACGATCGCCCGCCGAGAGAAAGACGGAGTGATCAAAAGGGCGCTCGCCATCCCCGGCGTCTGGTACACCCGGGCATCCGTCGAAAGGGCGGAAGGCCTGGAAGGGGACGAGAACCCCATGAGCCCCTTCGAAAGGAGGCGTCTCGAGAAGAGGATCCGAGAGCTGGAGAAGAAAGTATCCAGCTATGAAGATCAGTTCTACTTCCTTTCGGACGCCATGGAAAGAGTGAAGAAGATGATGAATAGAGGTGAGAAGAGTGGATGAAGTCAGAAAAGAAAGTCGTCTGATCGTAGACGCGAGCCTTTTTCAGGATGCAGCCTTTGTGATCGGAGAGCTGCTGCAGTTGATTTCTGAAAATGAAAAGTCCCGGATCGCACTGGAATACGATCCGGGAACAAAGAAGATGGTGGTCACAAAAGATACGACCCGCAACGAGGAAGACGACCCCGGCAGGTATGTAGTCATTGAACGCGATGAATACGAGATGCTGATTGATTTGTGGAAGAAGAACGCGGAGGAGAAATGACAGAAGAAGAGTTCATGGAAAGAAAAGAGTCCACCGTGCGCAGCTTGCTCTTGCAGTTAGCGGGGAAGGGGTTCACGGTGGATCAGGTGAATGAGGTGCTGAGAGCAGCAGCCAGCCTTGCAGGAATGACGCCTTTCACTGAAGGCGTTATCGACGAGTTGAATAAGGGGAACCCGTGGTATTAGGACGTCGGGATAGCTCTTTGAGAATGCGATCATAGGCGCTCTGGTATGTGACGGCGAAGCTTTCTGGCGTTTGGGCAGAAGGTCCTGCGACAGTTATGCGATGCTTCAGCCACTCTAATGCCACGAAGTGCGCCTGCATTTCAAGATCATTCATTGCTTTCACCTCCTTTCTGCCTATCAGTATAGCAGGAAGGAGGAGTGTGGAGGAAAGATGACAGACGAAGAATTACAAGAAGAACAGAGAAGAGACTTTGAAGCGAGAAGAGATCTCGCATTCACACAGCTTGTGTGTGCCCTCAATGAGGGTGACGCGGAGATCTTCGATATCGAGGTAGCGAAGAACAAGGAAGGCGAGGACGTCGCATGGATCTACTTCAGAGACGGAGGACTCGCACGTGTGAATATTTGCGGCGATACCATCATCACCGCGATCCGCGAGATCTTGAATTGCAAGAGACTGAAGGGAATGTGAGGCTGTCATGAACGAGTACGAAAGACAGAGAAAGCTGAATGACATGCTTTTTGTCGTCTGCTTGCTTAACCTGGCGGCAGTCGTCGTGAATGTCTTTATTATCATTTGCAAATAGCAAGAAAGGAAAAGCCATGGACAAGAAAGAATTGGAAAAGCAGATGAAGCAGATGAACGAGACGGCAGAGAAGTTCGAAAGGTCCTTCGAGGCCTGGAGGAAGAAAAGGAATACAGCCATCAAGGAAGTATTGAATGTTTTGGTAGACAGTGACCTCACCTATGAGGAAGCCGTCAATGTGTTGGATGGATGCCGGACATACCTGCGGCATAACCTGAAGATCGAGAACATTGATCTCAATGTAGAGGAGAGAGAACCATTTTGACAGCCAAAGAAGCAAAGACATTAGGAGAGCTTGCCCTGAAAGCGGACATGCTCCGCAGGCAGTGCCGGGATATCGAAGAGAAGATGAAAGAGCAGAGAGCAGCCGCGAAGAGAATGGCAAAGTGCATGCTGGCAGAGCTCGCCATCATTATTGTCCTGACATTCGCAGCGGGGATCGCTGCATGGAAAGGCTGATAGGAGGGAACCATGACAAGCGCAGAAGCGGTTGAGGTCGTCCATCGAATGATGGAGGCCCGCGATCGGGAACAGGAAAACATCGCTGCAGAAAAGCAAAAGGCAGCGAATGCTTTCTGGAAAAAGGTATTTCACGAATTTGCAGCCTACGGGACGGCAGCCCTTGGCGTCCTTGCATACACACTCCTTATGGCGGTGGCACAATGATAACGCTGAACGATATCTTGGCACTCATTCCCATGGAAGACCAGTGGATCTACATCTTCGATACAGAGGGAAACGAATACTATGAAGGATTCAAAGGGAATCTGGAGCTCAGCGAAGAAGGCGAAGGGCTGATCGTCAGCAGGCTTTATGGGAATGATACTGATACGAAAGATCCAAACTACGGCATCGTGCCGACCATCGAGATCGAGGTAAAAGCCAATGAGAGGCTGCTGGGTTAAGCTCTGGATGATCGGAGAGCAGCTGTGTCATGTGTCCATTGACCAGTCAGACCAAGACCCCAAGTGGACCATCATGGCAGCTGCCGCACTCATCAAGGAATATTGTAAAGAAACCGGGCTGGATCCCTCTATGGCAGCGGAGCATATCGCCCGAATGTTGGAGAAGAAACATGATTGACGAAGGCATCATTATTGAATTCATGAAGCACATCAAAAGGCAGCTTTATGAAGAACAAGCCAGAGCGGACAATGCAGACCACGAAGGAAGAACCAAAGACTACTTCTGGCACGCAGGCTACATCAGCGCCCTGAAAGAGAGCCTGAAAGAAATCGAAAGAACTACTGGCATCACCGGCGTTTACGGGAAGGAGGAAAGAGCATGCAGGACACATACACGAAAGCGGAGCTTGTAGAACGCTTCAAGGCGATGAAAAGGCTGGAGATTGATCTGGCAAACGATTACATGAAGGAGGGGCGCGACGCGGGCGCCGAGTGGCATAGAGCCCGCGTCTCTTTACTGAAGGAGCTGATTGCTCTGACAGAGGCGGGTGCACTCTGATGATCTACTACTGCGCACGCTGCGGGAAACCCATCCCGCGAGGAAAAGAAATGACTGAGAAAGAAATCGAAGAATACATCGACAGAAAGATCATGGAAATCAAAAAGGAAACCGAATGTGATGACTGCATCCTTCTCATTGGAAAAGATGGTAAAGGAGAAATGCGCATCGGCATCAACAACGAAGAAACTCTGGTGCTGTGTGCCTATCAAGTGATCAAAGCCTTTGGAGAACTGGGAAAGAACCCATACACCAGACGGACCCTCCTTCTGAGAACACTGACGCAGCATCTTATCGACAGAATCGAAGACCTGATCCAAAAGGAGACGGAAGACGATCCGCCTGCTGAAGAGGGCATGGTAAAAAGGATCTCCAAAAGAGGGAAGCCGGAGGCAGAAGATGATACGTCTGTCGAGAAATAAGAGGTACAAGCTCTTCGAGATCGTCCGCCTCCGGGATAGAGACCTCTGGGACGTCTATGAAAGAATGCTGGGAGTCCCGTGTCCGATGGGGAGAACCCACGTCCACCATGTTATTCCCGTAGCTTCCGGCGGAGAAGACATCGCAGAGAACCTCATCACCTTAGACCCGAAGACCCACTTCTATTTATTTCACAACGGATTCGGGAGTGTGGATAAAGAATGGCAGAAAATCGCCCAGAAGTATCTGGCGAGCAAGGAGGTCAAGGCATGGCACGAAGAAAGAGAAGCAAGTTTGACAGCCCTATACCAGACTGCAGAAGCTACCCGTATCAAGAAGATCCGGAAGAACTGCTTGCCAGAGAAACGGCCAGGCTTCAAATACTAAGAGAAACCAACACCATCTGCCCTGTATGTCATAGGGGCATAGAGCACGCCTGCCATTGCCCCAAAGAAAAAGCAGCCGTCTGTGAAGAACATTGTGAAACGTGTGAATACCACGTACCAATGACAGCGGCCAGCAATGGGAAATGTTTGTACACGAAAAAGCCGCCTGCGGGAACAGGCGGCGAAGGGTGAAAATATAAATTCACGTTTTTCTATATGAGAGTATATCACGCCCTTCAGAAAAAGTCCAGAAAAGCAAGGTACAAAGGGGATTTTCCGTCCCCTTTGCCCCCTTGTTAAGGCTATTATTTGGAGGACCGATGCCGTATCGAAAACGTATTTTCACCTACCCTGGAGGAAGGGTAGAAGAGAAGTATTATACCTGCCGTCTGGGAGGGAAGAAGACACGTATCAAGAATTGCAGCAAGACCCCGGAAGCCGTAGCCAAAGTGAATGCAAGAAGAGCAGTAAGGCACCTGAAGGAACTGATCCTCACCAATTTCAAGCAGGGAGACCAGTACATCACCTTGACCTATGCCAAAGAACCCAAAGACTATGAGGAGGCCATCCGCCATCTCACAAACTATATCAAGAGACTTCGGAGACGCTACCAGAAAGCAGGACGGGAACTTCGCTACATCTACACCACGGAATACAAGGGGAAAAGAATTCATCATCACATTCTTGTAAACAAAGTCCTGGAACAGCAGGAGCTTAGAAATGCATGGGGACACTCCAAGCTAAGCGCCTATGACATCATCGAATACCAGGGAGAAGAAAGGGACGCCAAGAAACTTTCCGCTTACTTCACGAAAGAGTCCAATATCACCGTAAGGGAAGGAAAGCAGAAAGTGAGATACGTTGCTTCCAGAAACCTTAAGAAGCCAGAAGTCCACTATCAGACGATCCAGTCCAAAAAGTGGAAAGAAAGACCACCAGCTAAAAATGGCTTCACCCTGATAGACGTCACGAACACCTACACCGAGTGGGGATATCCCATGCAGATCGCAAGGTATGTAGAAATTCCCAAGAAGAAAAAGCGAGGGAGAAAAAATGAGTAAGATCTGTCCCAGGGGCGGCGCCATCTTCCGGGCGAAAGGAGGAGAAAAATATTGCAAAACATGCATGAAAAAGGGAGTCACATGGGGGATCGAATGAGAAAGCATGATGCACGCATGATCATTCAAAGAATCGTAGCCGGAGCATTCCGGGGGACAAGGAAAGCCTTCAAAGCCAAGAAACTTGAAACTAAAAGGAAAGACCACCCGCAGCACCATCTCTACTGGTGCAAGAGAGAACCCATCGGACAAAGGCGGAAAATCGAAATCGAATTTTGGACCGGGTGGTATCTCAGCCTGCATAGCGGATACTTCCGGGAACAAGTATTCAAAGAAGCCGAAGAAAGAGAGAAAGCAGAATGACAGAAGAAGAGAATCTGAGAGAGCTAGACAAGCGCCTAAGAAACCAAATTCAAAATCTGCTCGAGAGTGCAGTGCTTCCATCAGTTGTAAGTGTCAAGTTTTCCTCGGTAATTCATTTGATTGTCGATAATTACTATCTCCGTGGCTTCGGTTTAATCAGTATTTCTGTATCGCTCTGGCAAGTCTTCCCATGGGGGAAGAAGAAGCTCCATAAACGCCTATACGCCCCTCCAGGCATCCTGGCCTATAGTTTCTCATTCTGCGCTCTGCCTGCACCGCGGCTTTGTGCATGGCTCTATCCATCTTTTTGTAGCTCTTCCCATTAGCATGGTACAAGAGGGCTTGCGTAAGCGTCTTATTCTTTCGGGCGGTCAGTACCCAGACCATGTACTCCATTCCTTCGCTGGACCAACTCCGCCCCTGCCGTTTCATGCGATAGCTGTAGAACCGGTGATTCGTTTCTGCAGTACCCAAGTGGATTTCTGTATGGATGCCGCGTTGGCTCAGGCTGGGGATATAGGGAGCATTTCTTTCCAGATAGCTCTGCAGTTTGTCTACCTCCTCCAAATCCGCCTCTGTTCGGGCGTAGCTCCGGGCAGTGTCCATCCATACGGGAATCCGTTTCATTATATCGTCGGTCTGGTGAAGCTCTCGGATAATACGGTCTACCAGTTCCCTCTTGCAGAAGCTGAGCCGGGTCCGGATCTTTTCATGTACATGATAGCAGTCGCGGAAGTGCTGGTGATCCAAGCAGCCTTCTACCATTTGCTCAAAGTCCTGAAACTGATACCCGGACCCTCCATCCCCATTCGATAGCACCGTGGTCTTAGACAGGTCATAGTGCCCATGCAGATAGCTTGCTACCATTGCAAAAAGTTCTTTCCTGCTGGTGGACGCAAAACAGCGAAGTCCTACCAGTTCTGCCCTGTTGCCATTTTTTCTGACTCCCTCGTATATCTGAAGGCGATGCACTTCCGAGACGTCGCCTTTCTTCTTGTTCTTGAGGATGATCCCATCCCCTCAAAGGGAGGCTTTCCTCTTTTATTGTTTCTGGAAAAATTTCCCTACCGAGTAAAATTTTACACTAAGCCATCAGTTATGTTGATGCGGATGGTGTGAAAACGTTCACGTGTGAAGAGCAGCCGAGAGAAGAATTTAGAACCGCTATGGCGGCGATGAGCCTTTACTATACCGACATGGCAGGGGACTATAGACCCGAGAAACCGGTACAGGCCATTTTCGCGGTGGAGAAAGTAGTGCCAAAGCGGGATAAGAAATCCGGGGCGCTAAAAGGAGTGCGGCTGGGCGGGCGGTTCCGCCTCAAAGGCAGCCCTACCACGCAGCGGTTCAGCACGATCGAAGACATCACTCCGACTGATAACGTGCTCCGCATCATGAAGAAAATCTATGATGAAGCGGCGCTTTACATCGGCGGCGAGCGGAGAGAACAAAACCTTTTTAAAACGAGCCAGGATGATGAGCAGGAGTCAAGCAATGAGCGGGCAAATGAAGAATGATAGATTTTTCGATTTTCCGTGAATTGAATTGGATTGAAAGGAGAAAGAATTGAACAGCGTAGAAATATCCGGGAACCTCGCAAGAGACCCGATCGTCAGATCCACCAAGACAGGGAGAGCCGTTGCCACATTTACCGTCGCCTCCAGTCGCCTCTATGTTTCGCAGAATGGCGAGCAGAAAGAACAGACCGCATGGATCAATGTCGTTGCCTGGGGAGCCATCGCTGAAAGAGTGGCCAACTTTTGCAGGAAAGGAACCTTCGTCTACATCCATGGCAGCCTGAATACCAGATCCTACGATGACGACAGCGGTCAGAGACACTGGATCATGGAAGTCGTAGCAGACATCGTAGCTGATCCCAAGTGGGGAGAGGGCGCAGCGTCATCCGGAGGAAGCTATTCCGGCGGATATAGCAAGGGATCCGGCGGCTCTTCCAATGGCTATGGAAACAATTCCGGCGGGTTTAACCAGTTCGGCCCTTCCAAACCGGAGCAGCGAGAAGAGAGCATGTTCCCTGCGAAAGGGCCGCAGGAAGACATACCATTTTAGGTAAAGGAGAATGATTGAAGAAAATCCATAAGTGGTAAGTATTCGAGGGGGGATCAAAGTGAATAGGCAGGAAAGAAGAAGGCTAGGCGTCAAAAAGAAGGATCCCATGGTTTCCATCAAACAGTCAGACGTCAATGCAATGAAACAAGAAGCCACCAAGAAAGGCTGCGAGTTTGCCTTTAACTTGATGCTTGCTATTCCGGCTATGGTCATCCATGACAAGTTCGGAAGCCTGATGAAGAAAGATGGCAGAGTGGAAAAGTTCGTAGACCTCTGCATGGAGCAGTACAAGTGCTATGAAGAGGGATACGTCGGCTTAGAGGAGCTGGCTAAGTGCCTGCAGGACGAAGCAGGAGTCAAAATCAAAGGATGGGAGGCAGAAGAAATCAAGAGATGACCATCGAAGAGCGAGCGGAAGCCCTGGCAAGGAAAGATTTCAATAAACTGAATATTCCGGAAACGGTGAAGAAGAGATCACTGCGTAAAAGACGCCAGGGCAAGACGCTAGTCTTCGAAGCAGGAGAACGTGGGATTCTCGTGAGATACTTCATGCGCTGCCGCGGGAAACACATATCCATGAAGCGCATTGTGACACATTTCCACGATGAAGAATTTGACAATTCTTCCAAACCATCGTAAGATAGTCATGAAATCTCCAGCAGATTTTCGGCATCCGTAAGGAGCCGGTACCTTTTACCCGCATATATCTCGCGGGCAACGATAAAAGATACTGGCTCCTTTTTTGCGTTTTTAGGGGGGTGAGAGCATGGCCAAAGGGAAATGGGAGAAGTGGATAGAGCCGAATCATCTCTTGATTTTAGGCGCGTGGGCACGTGACGGGCTGACCGACGAAGACATAGCGCACAACATTGGCATTTCCCGCTCCACCTTGAAGGAATGGAAGAAAAAGATTCCGGTCATATCGGCCACCCTAAATACTAATAAGGCAATAGCCGATATCCGGGTAGAGAATGCCCTCTTCAAAAAAGCGATCGGCTGCACCGTCAAGGAGAAAGTCATCTCCAAAATCAAAAACCCGGACGGCACAGTCACAGAAACAGAGAGAATAGTGGAAAGAGAGCTGCCACCGGATACAACGGCCGGGATCTTCTGGCTGAAGAACCGGAAACCGAAAGACTGGAGAGACAAGCAGGAAGTCGAGCTCTCCGGGAACGTAGGCATGACAGACGCGCTGAAGAAAGCGAGGGAACGAGTGAATGAACACCGAAATAGTAAGTGACCTTGCCGGACTGGCGAAAGACCCCCTCAGTTTCGTCTACTGGGCTTTCCCATGGGGTGAAGGACTCCTTACTCATCAGGACGGCCCCGAAGCCTGGCAGAAGGAAATACTGGGCCATATAGGCGAAAACGTATCCCCGGACAGAGTCATTCAGGAAGCCGTCGCCTCAGGCCACGGTATCGGGAAATCCGCTTTGGTATCCTGGCTGATCCTATGGGCGATCTCTACCCACGAGAATACCCGCGGCGTCGTCACTGCAAACACAGAGACGCAGCTCCTCACGAAGACATGGCCGGAACTCATGAAGTGGCATGCCATGTTCCTTGCAAGAGATTTATTCAAAGTCACAGCCACCTCCATATTCGCAGCCGAAGACGGCAAAGAAAAGAATTGGCGTATCGACGCCATCCCGTGGTCCGTGGCCAACCCGGAAGCCTTCGCGGGCCTTCACAATCAGGGGAACAGAACTATCCTCATCTTCGACGAAGCATCTGCCATAGACGATAAGATTTGGGAAGTCGCGGAAGGTGCGCTAAACGACGCCAACACAGAAAGACTTTGGTGCGCCTTCGGGAACCCGACGCGAAACACTGGAAGATTCTACGACTGCTTCCATAAATTCCGTCCATACTGGCACACCATGCAGGTAGATTCCAGATCCGTCAGATTTTCAGACAAGACAAAGATTTCCCAGTGGGAAGAAGCCTACGGAGCGGACAGCGACTTCTTCAAAGTCCGAGTCACCGGAGACTTCCCGGACGCCTCAGACCTGCAGTTCATCCCATTAGGGCTAGTCAAGAAAGCAGCGCAAAGGAACCTGCATGAAGGGCAATACAAATTCGCCCCCTGCGTCATAGGCGTAGACCCAGCATGGTCCGGCGGCGACGCCACCTCCATCTACCTACGTCAGGGGCTCTACACCAAGAAACTGGCAAGGATCCTCAAGAACACCAATGACATGACCATAGCCAACATGATCGCCCGTTTCGAAGATCAGTATCACGCAGCAGCCGTCAACATCGATTTAGGATACGGGACCGGCATCTACTCCGCTGGCACCACCATGGGGAGAGCGTGGAACCTTATCTCCTTTGCGGGCTCCTCCCCCGATCCGTCATGCGTCAACATGCGTGCCTACATGTGGTTTGCTATGAAGAAATGGTTCCAGACCGGCGGCGTCATCGAAGCCGACCAGACTTTAATAGACGACCTCACCCATGTAGAAATCAAACCCACCATGGACGGCCGCATTCAGCTCAGGTCCAAAGACGAAATGAAAAAAGAAGGCATCCCATCGCCAAATGACGCCGACGCCTTAGCACTGACCTTTGCCGTCCCTGTCGTCAACCGGAAAAGGAACGGAAAAGCCAACACCAACTACCAGTTATTCTGAAAGGAGACACCATGTGCGGAAACCCATTTAAATCCCCAAAAGTTCCGGCGGCGCAGAAAGTCGATCCGACCGTCACCGACGTAACCAATTCTCAGGTATCAGACGACAGCGGTGACGCCGAAGCCAGCAAGAAAAAGAAGAAACAGGGCTTCGCAGCCACACGTCTTGCGACGCTGCTGAGTAATGCAGGAAGCAAGGACACCTTAGGATGAATACCATCTTAGCCAGCGCCATGCCACCGGAAGCCCTTCCGGCGGATGGACAGAACATCAGAGCACCGGACAAGCACGCCGCCCTGTCACGGATCAAGCTCCTGAAGAACAAGAGAAACCCCTATATCGAACGATGGAAAGCCATCAGAGACTACGAACTCCCCTTCTTAGGAGAATTCGATGATACTGACGACGAAACAGATAAAGGCAGAAGACGCGACCTAGCCATCAGCAACGGCGTCGCATGGCTCGCCAATCAGGCCTTCGCAGCCGGTATCATGTCAGGGCTTACACCGCCTTCCCGGCAGTGGTTCAAGTTCGGTTTCTCCTCGGATCAGGAAAACATAGAAGCTGAGAGACTTCTTGACGAACGGCAGGCCATCGTAGAAGCCGTGCTGCACAGATCCAACTTCTACAACACCATCCACGCCTGCTACACAGAGCTTCCCTTCGGGCAGGCGCCTATCGCTGTATTCCCATCACCAGAGAGCGGCGTCCGCTTCCAGGCATTCACCATCGGCTCCTACTACATCGATACATCAGCAGGGAACCGCATCAATACATTTGCCCGGAAAATCAAAATGAACGCCGACCAGATCGTGCAGCAGTTTGGGAAAGACCATTTGCCAAGGAACGTACAAGACGCGTTCAATACCCCATCAAGGCGCTATGATATGGCCTTCGACGTGTGGTGGCTCGTCATGCCCAATGACAGCAAAAGGAACGGCCCATCGAATAAGGACATGCCATTTGTCTCCCTCTACTGGGTAGACGGGCAGGATCCCAATGAAAACGGCGGCTTCCTCTACACCGGCGGCTTCGAAGAATGCCCCGTATTGGTGGCCAGATACCAGGTCACAGGAAACGACTCCTACGGGAAAGGCCCCGGATGGTACGCCGAAGGCGATGCCAAGTCCCTGCAGATCATGAAGAAAGACTTCTTGACCGCGATTGAACTTACCGTCAAGCCGCCTTTGACCACGGATGCCAGCACCTATCAGAGCGGCGTCAACTGCTATCCGGGCGGCGTCACCGTCACCAATACCCAGATGGGAGGGCAAGGCGTCGTTCCCCTGTTCCAGGCGCCGACCAATTTGCAGTGGATGGCGCAGGAAATCCAGAGACTTGAAGACACCATCAAGAGGACCTATAGCGCCGACCTCTTCCTCATGCTCGAATCCATCGATACCCCGCAGATGACCGCGAGGGAAGTCATGGAACGCCAGCAGGAAAAGCTGCAGCAGCTGGGGCCTGTCGTCGAAAGACTCCAGGACGAATTCTTAACCCCCATCATCGAACGGGTTTACAACATCCTTGAGCGAAACAACATCTTCCCACCCATTCCGGATGAGCTCGCAGCCGAACTCTCCGAAGCCGACGTGAAGATTGAATACATTTCTCCACTTGCCCAGGCACAGAAGATGAGTGGCCTTGTGAACATTGAGCAGGCCCTCGCCTTCGTAGGTCAAATGGCGCAGCTCTATCCAGAGTCCCTGAAGATGGTAGATCCCTTAGGCACCGTCAAGAAATACTTCGACCTCTTAGGCGCTCCGGCGGCCATGCAGAGAAGCACCGAAGAAGCCAAGCAGCTGATCCAGCAGGAACAGCAGGCCATGATGCAGCAGGAAGAAGAGCAGAAACAGCTCGCACAGGCGCAGGCACTGGCCCCTGTCGCACAGGCAGCCAAGAACCTATCTGATGCCGCGCAGAACGGGAACCCCGCTCTGCAGAATCTATTAGGCGTCAACGGGCCAGGAGGACCATCCGTATTATGAAACACGCCATCGTAGACCCAAATTCCAGAGACGCCCGCTGGCAGAAATACTTTCAGCAGTGTCAGAAAGACAAAGATAAAGACGCCATCCAGAAAGTCGTCAAGACCGAAGAAGGAAGGTGGATCCTTTCTCGGATCCTCAACATGAGCGGACTCAACACCAGCTCCTACACAGGGAATGCCGAGACCTATTTCCGCGAAGGAAGAAGAGAAGTCGGCATCGAAATCACCAACCTGATCCTTGACACCCTAGGCCTTGAAGAAGGACATAAGTCGCTGCAGGCGATTGACAAAGATTTCATAGACTTCAAGATCCGGCAGAACCGGATATTCAACAAGGAGGACTGAACATGGACACCCAGAACAATGACATGAACACTGGAACCGATCAGCAGACACCACAGAACACACCGACAGACAATCAGCAGAACCCACAGGGCGCAGAAGCCCAGGGAAACCAGAACCAGCAGACACCGCAGGGCAACAATCCATCCGGCGGCACCCTGTTATCAGGAGCAGGGAAAGCCACAGGTGCTCCGGACACCTATGACTTCACTGCATCCCTTCCGGAAGGAATGGAACTCGACCAGGACACCGCCGACTCCTTCGGCGAACTCGCACGAGGCATGAACCTCACCAATGACCAGGCAAACGAACTGGCCAAATTTGGCTATGACTGGGCGGGCAAAGTCGGGGAAGCCTACCAGAAGGCGCAGCAGGAAGAGGCAGACGCTAACGCCGCTGCAGCCATGAAAGAACTGGGCAAAGATTTCGAACCCACAGTCGCAAGAGCCGGGATCCTCATGAACTACCTTGAAAGGCAGATCCCCGGCATCCGAGACTCCTTCGCAGGATCCGCTGTATTCTCATCCCTTCCCATGCTGAAAGCCTTCGCCCTCCTTGGCGATCTGATTTCCGAAGACGGCGGAATCAAGACCAATACAGCAGCCGCCACCAAAGAAGACAATCCATACCCCAATACCGATTGGGAATCATTAAAAAGATAAGGAGATAAACCATGGCAACCATTGGAAACCTTGCACTCAATTTCAATGACCTCCGAAAGCGTCAGGCACCGGACGGCACCATTGATCACATCATCGAAGTATTAAAACAGTCCAACCCCATCATGGACGACATCAAGTGGAAACAGGGCAATCTGCCGACCGGCAACCAGACCACGCAGCGCACCTCCATCCCGACACCATCCCTTCGCGCCATCAATAAAGGCGTGCAGCCGACCAAGTCCAGCACCAAACAGGTCCGGGACACCTGCTGCATTTTGGAAGCCCGCTCCCGCGTCGACATCGAACTCCTTCAGCTCGAACCCGATCCGCAGGCATTCCGTCGCTCTGAAGACGACGCGCATATCGAAGGCTTCTCTGAAAAAGTCGCCAGCATGATCTTCTACGGCGACTCCGACGAAAATCTTGATGAATTTAACGGCTTCGCTAAACGCTACGACCACTTTGGCGGTAAAAAAGGAGAATACTCCTACCAGGTCAGAGACGCAGGCGGCAAGACCGATGGCGCCCTTTCCTCCGTCTGGTTTATCGGATGGAGCAACAGCGTCTCTGGCATTTACCCGAAGTACGGTTACGCAGGCCTTAAGATGAGAGACCTCGGAGAACGCACCGTAGAAGACGCAGAAGGCGGCTCCTATCAGGCACTTGAATCTCTCTTCACATGGAAGCCGGGCCTGATGGTGGCGGATCCTCGCATGGTAGCAGCTGTCAGGAACATCGATACCACTACTCTCCTCAAAGCCACCGACGCGCAGAAGAAGAGCTTCATGGATCAGCTCATTTATGCGAAGAACTCCCTCAGAAGAATCCAGGGCGAAAACATGAAGCTGGGTATCTACGTATCCGAGAAAGTCTACGACTTCCTCGAATCCTACCTCATGGACAAGAACCACGTTCACGTTACCCGTCAGGACTTCGCAAACGGCACTTCTGTACTCGCACTCTTCGGCATCCCGGTATACAAGGAAGACGCCCTGAAGGATACCGAGCCACTCATTACCGAAGCATAAGGAGGACACCATGATCTACGACAAAGAAAACGCATTCATTTTCGATAAAGAAGTATCCACCACCCCGGACGTCATCGCAAACGGCATGGGAGGGAACGCAGGCGATGAACTCTTTCTCGCTGCCAAATTCGCCTCTCCACTTACGGCGGCCGCCGGGATCACGCTGAAGACGG
>ERZ779855.428-NODE-428-length-37238-cov-11.176263_pt1 | contig 37238 bp, 25 predicted proteins | sample MGYA00511370_ERZ779855 | MGnify/ENA primary metagenome ERZ779855 (study PRJEB29588, sample SAMEA1967319) | human gut metagenome | biome: human gut; feature: human-associated habitat; material: faeces | place: Denmark | collected 2008/2010 ...
CCGACAACGGCAGTGTGCGGTAGGCATTTTTTGTTTTCAACGGCATCTCAATGATTTTGCCGTCGATGCGCCCGATCTGCCGTTGAACCCGAAGGTCTCCTTTTTCCAAATCAATGTCCGACCATTTTAATCCGAGCAACTCGCCCCGCCGCAGGCCGGTGGTCAGGTCGATGTAGTACAGGGCGAACACGCCGCTATCTTTTGCCTCGCGGAGGAAGGATGTCAGCTGCTCAACGGGAAGCGTCTGCATTTCCTTGCGCTCCGCCTTCGGCAACGCGCAGCCGTCTGCCGGATTGCGGGCGATCAGCCGCTGCTCGACTGCCAGTTTCAGGGCAGAGGAAATGATTTGATGGATGTTGCGCACTGTTTTGGCGCTCAGTCCCTTGGGCTGCTTCTTACTCTCGATGCGGTCCACCCTGCCGTCGGACAGCAGCTTTTTATACAGCCGCTGGAGGTCGAGGGATGACAGCTTTGTCAGCGGGATGTTCCCGATGTAGGGCTTGATATGATGATCCAGATAGCCGCGATAGGTCTGGTGGGAGGATGGGCGGACTTTCAGCATGGCATAGTCGTTGAACCAGACCTCCAGCCATTGCCCCGTGGTATACTCCCCCGCCCTTGCCACATCCAACCCGCGGGTTTCTTCTATGGTGCGGCGCAGCTTCTCCCGCACCTCCGCCTGTGTTTTGCCTAGCACGTTCTTGGTGATGCGCTTACCGGTGACCGGATCGTGTCCCGCGGTGTAGCGCCCCTCCCAGCGACCATCGCTGCGTTTGCGGATGTTGCCCTCACCGTTTGCGCGTTTTTTGGCCATTGAATCAGCTCCTTTGCTTTTTGTTAGCCAACATACATACCACAAAGCTGAGGGAATAGCTAGGAAAAGATTTTGCTTTTTCTTTGCTTACTGTAACGCAGATTTTGCGCCGTTTATTCCCCCTGATAGAACGACAGCACATCCTTGAAGGAGATCGTACCGTGGGTCGCCGACACCTCACGGACGCTGCTGCCGCGCATTTTGTTGTACTCCTCGCGGGTCATATCCACATCGCCGCCCAGCAGGTGGTTGGTCATGTTGTGCTCCACCGCCAGCTTAAACAGCAGTCTGCCCAGCCGGTCACCGAACACGCCCAGTGTCCCATCCAGCACCTCTTGCAGTACGCGAGGCAGATATGCACCTGTTCTTTCAGCGTGCAGGCGACCGCAATACTGCCGCAGGGCCTTCTCCACAAACTCGTTGCGGGTGGGACAGTTGTCCAGCTTGTAGAAGGCATCCACCTCCTGCCATACATCGTCTGACAGCCAGACGGAGTGCCTGTTTTTCCCGTTTTTGTCCATTGAGCTACACCTCCTTTCCGCGCGTGCCTGCGCGCCCCGAAAGCCTTGAAAACACGGGGCTGACGGGCATTTTTACAAAAAATAGCGTCAAAGTCCATTTGGAGTCTGACAATCAGCGTCAATCGCAAAATGCCGCAAACCCTCGTGGCAGTCCGCACTGCGGGCTGCTGTGAATGGGCGTTGGCGCGGAAAAGCGCCAATGCCTTTCTCCTGCTCCGCTTTCGGCGCACCGAAAAGTGGTCCGAAATCCCTCCAAACCTCCGGGGCCGCTATCCTTACCCTCCCATGTTCCTGCGAGGCCACACAGCGGCTCACAGGGGCGAACACGAGGGTTCTTTGGCCTGTGCTGCCAGCCTCTGCTGTGCGCGGTGACGCTCGGCGGCCATCTCCGCGAGGTGCAGTTGGTGTTGATTGTGCTGCGCCAGTGCCTGCTCCACCGGCAGGATCGTGTAGAGCAGGGAACCGTTCCGCTTGCGTCCGTCCTTCAGCGTGACGGTGGTACGCTCCGTGCGGATGAGGCCTTTCTCCTCCAGTGACCGCACATATTTGCACACCGTGTTGCGGCTCATGCCCACCGCATCACCGATGGTACGGTAGCTGGGGTAGCACTGGTAGGTCTTGCGATCCTCACAGAACAGCAGAAACGAGTACACAGCGATCTCGCCGGGAGACAGGCCCAGTTGACAGATGACTTTCGGCACGGGATAGTAGTTCTTGACAGGGTCGGGCTTCTGCCACGGCAGGGTATGGGTCATCTCGCACCGCCTGTCTGCGCTTCTACCCACTGGCAGAATTTTTCTTTCGGGACAACGATGCGGCTGCCCACACGCAGGGCGGGGAAGCTCGTTTCGTGCATCAGCTCATAGGCGCTGGAGATAGAAATGCCCAGCACCTTTGCCACCATTTCTGCGTTAAGGAACAGCGGCAGTTCGTCGTAGTTTGTATAGACAGATCGTTTCATGAGATCCTCCTCGTTTCAAATTCAGAGAAAAAGAACTTGCGTTTCGGAGGCCTCTCTGTTAGACTTGTCGCAGATGGCGTCTGCGTTTTCCGAAGCGCGGCGTGCCGCCAGACTGTTGCAGCAGTTTGGCGGCTTTCATTTTTGTAGGGACGATATACGGTTCTCACCTCTTTTCGTTGGATCTGCCATGCACCACAGGCCGTTCCTACCACGCTTTGCTTGCGCGGCGTTTGTCTCAGCCTTGGCACGCTCGACTGCTCTGCGCAGCGTCGTGGCATACTTCCCCAGCGAGTATCTTCTCTGGTGATGGGTATGTAGTTGTGAAGGTACAGTATATACCCGATTGACACATCTATCATTATCGGGTATACTTAGTATAACAGATTTCAACTCGTTTTCAAGACGTTCAGAGAATATCGGCACGTCTGCATAAAATTGATCGGGTACGGAGGTCCTGTCATGTTTCAGATGAACCACGATGCGGTGGATTTCTTTTCCGTAGACTTTACATCGGCCTGTACGATCGTTGCGCGGGAGGAATACCCTCTCGGATATTTCGCGGCGCAAGCGATGGAGGTATCCGGCAGGCTTGACGGTGATATAGACGCTGCGGCCAAAGAATTTGCCGCGGAAGCGCAGATGTTCTTTGCGGCACGTGATCCCTCCAGCGCAGGGATCGCCAATGACGCATACGGACGACTGAGGGCTCTGCTGCGGGAGCTTCCACTGTACAACATTCTCCTACCGCGCTCTGACACGATGCTGTCATGCTTTTCCAGTGCTTCTGAATATCAGGCGATGTGGGATGAGATGATGACCAAGGGAACACGCGGCAACAATGACTACACCCATTGGATCTCGCGGATATGCAGGATCGGCGCGGACCTGCACGAGTTCCGGCGCAACACCAACTGGATGCTGTCAACGTATTTTGATAAGCTGACCTCTCACCGGCGCGAGGACTATATCGATGCGTTCGCCCGGTTCAAGGAAGATATCCGTGACGCCAAGCTCGTTGATCTCGATGACGACGACCAGCGCTATCTTTCCGGAGATCCATCCCCGTATTCTTTCCGTTTTGACTTCCCTGCACATATATCCTTTATCCCCTATCATGACGAGAAGACAGGAAAGCCGAAGTTGGCGGAGCGTTCTACTTTTGATGACCTCATTTCTTTCTATTATTTGGACTTGACGCGAGGGCTTGCCGCGGGCAACCTCCCCCGCAGATGCAAAAACTGCGGCCACTGGTTCGTCGCGGTCGGCGGATACAACATCCAGTACTGCGACAGGCCCATCCCCGGTCAGGCCGGAAAGAGCTGTCGCAGTGTGGGTGCCCATGAGACAGCGAAGCGGAAGCTGAAAGAGGCCTCCGCGAAGGAATATGCCCGCACCTATAATCGGTTGAAGGCAAGGAAGCAGCGCGGCGCGATCTCCAGCGATGAATGGAATCAGACGGTCGCCGTCGCAGAAGAACTTCGCGACGCTTTTCAGCGCAGCGAGATATCAGAGTCGGAATACTGCCGCAAGCTGAAGGCTCTGTGAAGCCTATGGAATGAAGCGAACAAGAGAACGCCTCCGGCTATTTTGTCTGCCGGAGGCGTTCCTGTATTCTTTGCTTACACCGGCACAGGTTTTGGGCCGCTTAACCGTCGTAGAGGACGTAGATCAGCAGGCTCCCGCCATCTTCCACGATGCAGACATTGCAGCGGAATCCGGCATCCGCAAGGCTGTCCACGCCAGCCTGCATCATATGACCTTTTTCATTTGTGCGTTCTCCCTTCGCTTTGGCAGCAAACACAACTACCACACAACCGTCCGCAAGTCAACTGGAAGATGCCACATGAAAAATTTAATCCATCTCCGAGGACTCAACGCGATCCAGCAGTTCGCGGATCTGTGCTATCAGCATTCTGACCGAACCCATAGTCCGAGGATTGCCGCTGATTAGGAAATCTACAGAGACACCCAGTTCGGCAGCTAAATCAAGGAGCAGGTCAATAGAGATGCCGCGTTGACCACATTCGATCTTGCTAAGGTGTGTCGCGGTGATATACAGTGCATCTGCCAACTGTTCCTGTGTCAGGCCGTGTTTCCTTCGAAGATACTTGACCCGAAGTCCAAATTCTTTTTGATCAAAATACATATCATATTCCTCCAGTCTGTTGTTTTGAGAGATGTGAAAACGACAGACATGGAGGCCCACGGCAATGGGCCGGTATGTGCGTAATAAAAAGCGGAGAAAAAGCCATGATGGCCGCAAAGGGCCATCATGGCTTTTTCTCCGCTATACTGTATTGCCTGACCGCATGGTTAGGTAGCCTCTCGAATATCTCCAGAGGCCAATGCGTTCTGGGAACTCCTTCTGTATCAGCAATTCCTGCTCTATCACTGTCCGTAACCGCAGTTCTCTGTCAGATGCCCGCGTAGCGCCAGACAATGACATCGCCGCCTTTGATCGGGCTGTTTGCCGAATCGCGGCCGGTAGACCTGCCATTGACCGTAAAATCCCATGCCCTGGAAGAGCCGTCAGCAAAGCAAACTATCCCCTCTATTCCATTAACAAACACGCCGTCCCCTTCCTCGATCACATCGAGCGTAATCCCTTTATCCTTGCATACACGGTCGAGCAGGGTGTAGACCGTATCGCCGTCGGATATCTCCACATCCGTGGCAGGCAAGATCACGCCGTCGTTCGGTGCAATACTCTTGCTTCCCACGATGGAGAGAGTCACAGTTTCCTTGCCCATAGGCTTCTCCGACTTATTTTCTCCTTTAGAATCGCTGCCAGACTCATTAGCGTTGTCCTTTACGCTCGCCTGAGTCGTGTCAGTGGCCTTTCCATCAGGATCAGCGTTTGACGGCTTGCTCACATCCTTGTTGTCAGTAGTCTTTTCCACATCCGCACTATCGGAATCCGTCTTTTTACCGTCGGTCTTCGTCTGCTCCTGCCGGGTGTCGGTGCTGCTGTCCGACTGCTGTGCATCTCTCCCGCCGCAACCCGCGCTTACAAAGAGCATTGTCAAAATCAGCAGAGCCGTTATGATTCTTTTTGTGAGTTTCATTCTTTATTCCTCCTCGTTACTTTTTTTAATATTTATCCACCCATGCCGCTGCCCAGATCGTAGCCAAGGTCACAGGTATAGCGCCACTCGACTACATCGCCGTCCTTCACCTGATAGCGGGAGCAGCCGTAGTTGGGATACCAGCCGTTGACGTTATACATCCAGCCGGAGAGGCTTCCCACGTCGAACTCGTATAGGTTGTTTATCCCTTCTACATATGCACTGTTATACATAGGCGTCCAGTTGGATTCCATATGGATGGCGTTGTCACGACATACACGCTGGAGCACATCGAATACGCTCTCGCCCTCGCTGAACTCCACCTCTGTGGCAGGAAAAATGATACCGTCCTCCGGTACGAGGAACTTCTTGTTCTCCACACACTTGTCCATGTTGTCCAAGATAGTTTCACAGGAAATGGAGAACGTGCAGGTGTGCGTTACGGTGGTATCCACCGTTGTGTCCTGCGGCTCTACCGGGTCAGGCTTGCCCTCCGGGACAGGCTCAGTCATGTATTGGTCCTTATCGCCGGTGTCCTCCGGCTGCTCAGTCTGCTTCTGCCCACAGGCAGCGCAGGACAACAGCAGAAGAATTGTCAGAAGCAGGGTAATGATATGCTTTATTCTTGCTTTCACATTACTGCTCCTTCTTGATGCGGCGGTAGCGGCGGACCATGCCGAAGGCCAACAGTGCGACGATGATGACCGCCAGCAGTATCGCTCCCAGCGGCGTTTCCGTCAGAGCAGCACTTACGATCTCGAACACGCTGTTGCCCTTGCCGTCTGGGCCAAACTTGCCGTTCTCAGCGGCTTGGAGGTAAGTCAACGCAGAAACGGTGCTGGTTACTCCCATCGTTATTTTATACCCCAGCGTGTCCAAACCGTCCAGCGGCGCATCCACCTCAAAATCGCTGATAAACCCTACACCGTCCACATAGAACGTTCGCATAGCATCTGCCACTGTATTGCCATTTTTCACGAAACGCTCATCGTCTATAGAAATATCCAACTTATCCATTAGACTCAGCATCGACAGCGTCAATGCACCGTTGGGCGTTTCTTCGTCCGTGTATGTGAAACTACCGTCCGCCAACTGCACGGTGGAAAGATATGCCAGTCCGTCCTCAATAGCCTTAGCGACATTTTCCTTGTCTTTGTATGGAGCCAGAACCTGCAGCGCACTTATCGTATCACGCGCATTGCTTGGTTCAAGAGCTTTTTGGCCATCTTTCGCTGTAGCTACGGTGTACCCATAATTATAGTAAAATCCGCCATCCGAGGTCTGATCCGCCAAAATACGATCAATGAAGCGTTCTGCTAATGCATCTCCGTCTACACCGCGGGAGCGCCACACCTCTGGATCAACTGAACTGATGTCGTACAAATAGCTGTTGAAATCCAAAGATGCTGTAGGTGCCGCCTTAGAGGTGTCAGTCAACGGCGTCAGGTAATCCCAGCCGTTTATATCGCCAGGGTCCATACCAAGGTACTGCATAGCACGCACCGCACCGGCAACATAGGTGGAAGAGGTACGCCCCGCATAGTACTCACCACTGGCCCCCACCATAACGGTCATGATCTCCCGCAGCTTCGCCTGCTCCTCCTCGGTCATTTTGATATTCATTTTTTCTCGTGCCAGTAATTGACTGGAGAACGTGCTGATCTGACTGGAAGTTATATAGTGGGAGCCGCCGTCCAACAGGTAGCTGTATTCCTCGATGAGCTTTTCCGCCGACAGCTCCTCTGTCAGCTCCTCCGACTTTTCCGCGATAAGCTGTTTGTAATCCAGCTCCGCACCGACATCGCCAACGCTTCCGATCGGGGCGGTGATGCTACCACCGACAGCGGGGACCGCCTGCAGCATGACTCGGAGCATTGCAATACCCGGGAGGGCTGTTTCGTTGATGTAATTACGTTCCGCTACAGATCTGCCTCCTTCGTCGGGCGCATTTGGGTCGCGCATTAGTACCTTACCCAACTGGGCCCAGCCCTCCGGCGTAGTGTCCTGCTCACCCTTCCTCGTGTGATACCCCCAGACTATGCGCTCCCGGTAGAAACCCATGCCCGGTGCGGGTGCCTTGTCAAAATAGAAACCCTGATACATTTCCAGCATACCGTCCAGCAGGGTATTTCCGTCCTTGGTAAAACGCTCGTCGTTAAGGGCAATGCCCAGCGCGGCCAGCATTTCTATGACGGCGGTATCCTCCTCCACGTCATTGGCACCGAACTTGGCAAATCCACCGCTGGGAAGCTGCTGCTCGGAGAGATAAGTCAGTGCGTTGCTGACAGCCGCGGAGACCTCTGGCCGGTCCATATAAGGAGTGAGTGCCTGCACCGACTTAGCCGTGAGCAGGATGCAAGCAAAGCGTTCGGGATAGTCATCCAAATTATGGTCATCCCGCATCAGTTTAGGCCACTTGGTATAGCTGAACCTGCCATCGCTCTGCTGGCGGGCCAGCACCTTCGCCAGCATAGTCTCCCTTGCGGTGTTGAGTTCATCCGTTTTGCCGGCATCACCGGCGGCGTCTAGATCCAGCAACATATCCACCTGATCCTCGTCCGCGTCCACCAGTTCCGGCCGCTGCATGGCGGCCAAAAGGTCATGACCGGCAAAGTCGGTCACATCCAGCCCCATGGCCGCCACCGTGCGGACAGCGCCGGGGACGTAGCCCGCCTTGCCGCGCTTCGCCGCGATATCCATCCAGTTGGCCAGCGCCCGCAGGTAGTCGTCATAAAAGCCGTCCGGCACGTCTGCGCCGGAGGTCCACAGGGCATAGACGTTTTTCGCGTTCTCCTCCTGTGTGGCAGTGGCAAGGTAGTCCTTGCTCTCTGTTACACGCTGGACGACCAGCTGCGTCACCGTCTGATACGCCTGCTCCGCCTCGTCCGTCCAGCCGCCCGTGGGGGCGGCCTGCGCGGTCACGGGCAGGAGCATCGCCAGCGCCAGCAGGATGGTCAAAAGTTTCGTCGTATGTTTTTTCATGTCACTGCTCCCTCTTGATGCGGCGGTAGCGGCGCACCATGGCAAACGCCAGTATGGCCACTACGATAACCGCCAGCAAGATCGCGCCCAGCGGTGTTTCCGTCAGGGCGGCGCCTACCACCTCGAACACGCTGCTGCCTTTGCCGTCGGGGCCGAATGTGCCGTTCTCGGCGGCTTGGAGGTAGGTCAGGGCGGAGATGGTGGAATAATTCCCCATGACCGGGTTTTCATAGACCGGTAGGCGGCTCAGATCATCCAGCGGTGCCTCCACCTCGAAGCTGGAGAGAAAGCCCACGCCGTCTATATAAAAGGTCTTCATGGCGTCTGCCACGGTATTTCCGTTCTTCACGAAGCGTGGGTCGTCCAGAGAAATATCCAGCGCTTCCATCATCTTCAGCACGGTAAGGGTCGCCCCGCCGTCCGAATCTCCGGTCATGCCCGGAAAGCTGCCGTCCGAGAGCTGCACGGAGGAAAGGTAGTCCACGGCGCGGTCTATCGCCTTGGCAATATACTCCTTGTCGCGATATGGCGCTAACACAGTAATCGTTTTCGCAGTATAGATAGTATCATCACGCCAAGAAGTATTTGTATGTCCCTGCGCTATATTCACGCCATAATAGTTATCAAAGCCTCCGTCAGGAGTTTGGTCTGCAAGGATACGTACTGCATAGCTGTCTACAAGCGTCCCTACATCAATGCCGCGGGAACGCCAGACAACAGGATCAACTGCGGCAATATCCTCCATAAAGCTGTTGAAGTCGTAAGTAGATGTAGCTACTAACTTATCGGTATTCGTCAGCACGGCCAAGTAGTCCAAGCCGTTGATGTCACCGGGGTCCATGCCAAGATACTGCATGGCGCGCACCGCACCGGCGGAATAGGTTGAGGACGTTCGCCCTAAATAGTATTCGCTGCTGGCTCCCACCATGGCGGTCATGATCTCCTGCAGCTTTTCATCTTCTTTTTTTGTCAAGGTCACATTTGCGTTTTGCAAAGCCAGTATCTGCGAAGAAAAGCTGGCGATCTCTCCGGCTGTAATCTCGCGTGCTTCTGTCAATAGATACTCGTAGTTGGCAATAACTCGTTCGACCATCCCGTCCGTTTTTTGTTTCAGGAGCTGCTTGTAATCCGGTTTCACATCTGTGTCGCTGTGGGAAGGAACGACGAGATCCGCTGTGGAGGTGTTCCACGTCTGCGCCGCCGTACGAAACAGGGAAAAACCTGAAAATGCGGCTTCGTTTATGTATTTCCTCTCTATGACATATTCATCCGAATTGTCAGGGTCATACATACTGCGCCATGAGGACTTCACCCAGCCAAGAGGCTTATAGTAGGTGTTGTAGCCCCAATTTGCATTTTCCCGGTAGAACCCTTGTCCCGGCGCGGGGGCACCGTCAAAATAGCTTTCCTGATACCAGTCCATCATGCCGTCCAGCACGGTGTGGCCATCCTTGGTGAAGCGCTCATCCGCGAGGGAGATGCCCAGCGCGGCCAGCATCTCCAACCCCGCCGCATCCTCCTCCACATCCTCATCACCGTACTTGACGAACCCGCCGCTGGGGAGCTGCTGCTCAGAGAGATAAGTTAGCGCCTTGTCAATGGCCGCGGACACATCCTTGCGGCTTTGGTAGGGCGCAAGGGCCTGTGCAGATTTTGCGGTCAGCAGGATGTAGTCGAAGCGATCCGGCTCATCGTCCACGCCCTTTTGCCTCAGCTCAGCGGGCCACTTAGAGGTATAACGGAACTCGCCGCTGCTCTGCTGGCGGGCAAGGGCTTCTGTCAGAAGCTGCTCCCGCAGCGCGTTGAACTCGTCTGTCTTGCCGACGTCACCGGCAGCGTCCAAGTCTATCAGCATATCCAGCCGGTCCTCGTCCGCCTCCACCAGCTCCGGCTTCCGCAGGGCGTCCATCAGGTCGTGTCCGGCGAAGTCGGTCACGTCCAGCCTCATAGCCGCTACCGTGCGGATAGCGCCGGGGATGTAGGCCGTCTTGCCCCGCTTGACCGCGAGATCCAGCCAGTCAGCCAGCGCTTGCAGGTATTCGTCATAGAAGCCGCTGGGGACAGCTGCGCCGGAGGTCCACAGGGCATAGACCGCCTTGGTGTTCTCCTCCTGCGTAGCGGTGGCAAGGTAGTCCTTGCTCTCGGTGACGCGCTGGATGACCAGCTGCGTCACTGTCTGATATGCCTGCTCCGCCTCATCTGTCCAGCCGTCCGTGGGAGCAGCTTGTGCTACGATGGGCAAAAGTATCACCAGCGCCAGCAGTGTGGTGAGTAATCTTGTGAAATGCTTTCTCATTTGCTCTCCCTCCTACGGCGGATGACCACTGTTGCGGCCACCATGACGACCACCGCGCCGCCAATGATAAGGAACAGGTTTCTCTGCGCCGCGTCTGTCTGCGCCTTTACCGCAAGCACAGCGTCCCAGTTCTGGACGAGGTCCTTGTCATGGTCGGACAGTGCCTTGTACCGCTTCACCAGCCTATCCACCGTGGACTTTTCACCCAGTCCCGGTTCGGTCATGGGGATGATCTGTTCTTGGATGTCCGCGTTGATGTTCTCTATCTCCGCGTACAGCGCGTCTATGTCGTTCTTGGCCTGCGTCAGCTTGGTCATGTAGGTGTCGTAGCCGTCGAAGTCACGGCTCATTTTCAGCTTATTCAGCAGGGCTGTCACCTCGGCATCGTTCTCCGTGGTCAGCTTTTGGGGCAGGGCGTCCGCCTGCTGCTGGTCTGCCTCGGTAAACTCGTAGCTGCCCGCAAAGGATACCTCGCTCTCCTCCGGCGTCAGTATCTTGGCGGATACGCTGCCGGGGCGGAAGTCGTACAGGATGCTCATGCCCTGTGCCTGCCGCCACACGGCCACCAGCGCCAGCAGCGCTTGGTCGGTGGCGGTGCTGTTGCTCTCGCCGGGGATGGCGGAGGGATTGCCGGGGTCAGACTCATAAGAGTGGGCAAAGCCCCCGTCCTCCTGCTGGTAGTAGAACAGCGCGTCCAGCAGATTGATGCCGTTCTTGATGAACCGCGAGTCGTTCTGCGGATCAACGCCGATGGAGCACAGCGACACGATGATCTGCGATACGGACTCGGAGTTCCGTGTGCCCCAGCTGCGGAAGTCGCCGGTGTCCAGCTGCAATTCGGACAAACAATCCAGTGCCTTGTCCACCGGGTCCTTCACGTTGAAGGTCGAATTTCGGTAGTACGGCGCAAGGGCCTGTATCGCCATGGCCGTGATGTCCGGATCTGCGGTGCTGCCCTGTGCAAAGCGCAGGTTGAATCCGTCGTCCGGGAGCTGGAAGGACAGTATCCTCTTGATCATCTCCGTGCGAGTGTAGGACGAGCCTGCGGGGATGTTGTACTTCATGCTGTCCAGCGTGATAAGCCCCCACAGCCAGCCGTTCAAGCCCTGCGCGCCGATGTCCACGGTCTTGCCGCGGTCATATACACCGTCCGCGATGAGGTTGATGTCGCTGCCGTTTTCATCCTTGCCGAAATGGGTGGGGTCGCCGCCGCAGGCCAGCACAGCGAGAGAAATTCTATGCCACTCGGTGGCTTTCACCCGATCCAGCTTGTCCGGCTCACGGTACTTCTGCTCGACGTAGGTCTGCAAGGCCGCAAGGTAGGCATCATAGTCGTCCTCCACACCGCAGCGGCTCAGACCGATGGGCAGCCAGTCCGTGGCGGAGCTGCCGGCGTAGGTCAGCTCGTCCCCGGAGAGGAGATAGTCGCCATCTTCCAAGCCCAGCGCAGAACGCTTCTGTTCCATGATGCCCTGAATAGCCTCGGAGATCTGTGCCACTGTGTATTTGCCCTGCGGCACAACTTGGCGCTGGTTTAGCTTCTGCGCCGCTTCCGCCTGTGCTGCCGTCATAGGACTGACGGTGATGCTCACATCCCCAGTGAATGTGCCGTTCTTGAACTGCACCCGGCCAATGATATTGGAACTCTCCACCGGCGTGATGCTGCCCCATGTTTCCTCGCTCCATTGGGCATCCTTGCCCACCTGTATCTCCACCGTGCCGGTGAAGAAGTCCGGGTGGTCCAGTGTCACGGACTGCACATAGTACATTCCATTGATGGAAATACCGCAGGAGGCCTCATCCTCTTTGTTCTTGCCCACGGCCAACGACACACGGGCGACTTTGCCTGCGGGCAGGGTATGTCCCTCGTTGGCCGTCAGGTTCAGCACATCCGCGCTGTCTACGCCCGCTTTCTCAAATACCCAATAGGGTAAATCGTTCCCTGTTGGGGCGTTGACGGTGATGCTGTATCCTGCCGCGTAAGCCGCGGGTATCATGCTGAATACCAGCACCAACGTCAGCAGAAACGCCGTCAGATTTTGCGTTTTTCTTCTCACAGAGGTATTCCTCCTGTTTCCGTTTATATAGCCGTATTCGCGTGGGCGGAAATTCCGCCCACGCGAATCGGCAGACTGCTCCCCTAAGAGCCGTCTATATCACTTATTTCTCGTCATGCTCGTCACGCTTGACCTTGTGGTAGCGGCGTACCGCGCCCACGATGATCAGCGCCGCAATGACGGCCACGATACTCCAGACGAGGATGGGATTCTCACGCACCACTGTGCCGATGATCTCCCACACGGAGTTGCCGCTGGCACCACCCTCGGTATCCTGTCCATCCGGCACATCATCCGGGGCATCGGAGGTCTGGGGATCGTTGGTGTTGTCGGTGTCCGGCTCGTCCGCGTTCTCGGACAGGCTGTCCATGCTCACCTGCTGGGAATCCAGCCACACAGGGAAGGTCATGGACGTACCGCTGGCCTCCCACTTGCTGTACAGACGGTCTGCCAGTGCCGCAAGGCTGCTGGCGTACTGGCCGTAGATACTCTCGTAGGTGCCGCTGGCCATGCCGCCGCCACCGGTCAGCCACGCGCTGAACACCTCCTCGCTGCCGGAGTCGATGTACTTCTGCAGCGCCTTGGCAATGGTGTCGCCGTCCTTGCCGTCCACGCCGGTGTGCTCGTTGAGGCTGGCCAGCAGCAGAGCCGCCAGATCCTTGGCCTCATCGGTCTTCTTACCCACGGCCGCGGTGGCCATGTTGTCCAGACTGTTGGTCAGCAGAGCGCGGACCACGTTGGGATTTTCTTCCAGCCACTTCTGGAAGGACTTGTTCCCGCCGTTGGAGCCCCACTCGGCGTAGGCGCCCAGCACAAGGCCCTTGATGTCGTACTCCACATCCATATTCAGGCCGTCCTGCAGGCCCTCGTCGTCCTTATCGCCGGTGCCGGTACCGTCGCCGCTGCCGCCGTAGTAGTAACCACCGTTACCGCCGGGGCCAACACTGGCAAATTCGGCGTGGATAGTAACATTGCTCTCTGCGGGCATGACGATGTTCGTTGTGCCCTTAGCAGGCAGAACATCAGTCTGGCCGTTATGCGTCCATGTCAGGGACTTCAGGCCGAAGGTGTTGTCCTTGGGCGTGGCCTTAATGGTCACGCTGGTACCCGCAGGCCCATAGACCGCTTCTTTGCTGGAAATCTCTTTGACCGCGCTGCTTGCATTGCGGGTCAGTTCCACCTCACCGCCAGTGCCGCAGTCCACGTCTGTACGGTAGTACCGCTTGCTCATGTCGGGGTTGTCCAGCAGTGTCGGATACTTGTCATCCTTGTCCTGCTTCCACCAGCCGAGCTTGGCATCCTGGTCGGTACCGCCCTGAGAGCCTTCGCCCTTGCCGCCGACGCCCCAGGCTACCTTACCGCTGGCGAAATCAGCCTCGCTGGCCCATTCGCCGCCCATAGTGCTGGGGAACTCGTCCTTGCTGTTGGCCAGATAGTAGCTGTTGGTAACGACTGTGCTTCTGCTAGTCGTGCCCGCTACAGAAACATGGGTAGTCTTGTTATAGGTAAAGCAATTATTAATGACACCGGATGAGGCAATGCCATACGCAGGTTTTGCCGCACCATTTCCGGCATCAGCCGTTACCTTGCCGAAGTTGGCGCAGAACTCAACATCTCTATAGTGAGCGTCATAAACAATACCTGCTGCACCGTAACTGCCCTTAATTTCGGCCTCGTTCGTATTTATGCAGCGTGTGGCACTTCCCGTGCCAATAATTCCGGAAGCAGTTCCACTCGTACTTGTGACATTGCCGCTGTTGGTACAATTCACTGCATTCAAACTCGCATTTGCAAGGCCAGATGCCTTACCGCCATGTGCAGTGATTGTACCGCCGTTATAGCAATTCTCCAGGTCATAATATCCGCTATCGTTTCCTGCTACTATACCTGCCGCAAAACCAGCGGTTGATGTCACCGTACCAATGTTGGAGCAATTTGTGAATTTCATGCCTCTCAAATTGCCTTCGGAACTGCCCACTAAACCACCAGCTTCCTCGGCACTTGTCACAGCTGCCTCGTTTCTGCACTTGATCACAACAAGGGGCATATTGCCGCCGTAAAGGCGCCCTATCAGTCCACCGGCGCTACGATTAGTTGAAGTTGCTGTCACTGTTGCCCTATTAGTAATGTTCTGCAGCGTTACCACACTGCCGGCGCCAATGCCACCAGCCAGACCACCAACATAACCACGTTCAGAATACACGGTACCTGCGATAGTAAGGTCCTTAATGATTACACCATCGCTGCCGTCAGGCGCATCACCACCGCCGGTGATACTGGTAAATAGCCCAGCGCTATTGCTAATTGTAAGAACAGGATTTTCGTTAGCGGCATTTTTCTTGCCGCTTAGATTACCGTGAAAACTAAACGACGTGTACGATCCCAGATCGATGTCATTCATGATCATGAAATAGGTGCTGCTGTCGATAACAGCATCCTTGTCGTTCATAAGCATGAATTCTTCTTTACTAGTCAATTCATAGGGGCTGTTCTGGGTACCCTCACCTTTCCAGAACGGATTCCACTGGGCGTATAGGGTAGTATCCTCGCTGATCGTAATCGTATCGGGGGATTTATACCTGGTACCACCATTACCGTTTACATCTTCCGTCCAGCCAACAAAGCTGCTGTTACGGCCTCTGATGCCGATCGTGCTTGGATCAGCTACATCAGTGGTGGCCTTACCATCCTTCAGCTCCAGGCTTGTGGAATATGCGCTCCCCCGTCCTTCATTGGGCATATAGGTCAGCGTCACGATACCCTCTACACCTTCTTCAGCGCAGCCATCCCAGCGGACAATATGGACGGGATTGCAAGGTGCAGCCTTCTTGTTGATCCACTGCGTATAAGTTCCTCTATTCGTGTTCAGCACAGCAACAAGTTCCTGTGCATTTTCGCCGGTGCCGATTTTATAGGTGTTCTTGCCGTCTTCACCGGGAGTCTCGGTAATAGTCGTGGCTGTGGCCTCATCACCCTTCTGAATATAGTCAGATTTTTTCTCAGTACCAACCGTGCAAATATAGTAGCAGTTCGTGATATTGGCGCTGCCAATGCCGTAAGTCTTACCCTCTGCGCCGGTCACGTCACCCATATTGTAGCTGTTGTATACACCAGCTTTTCCAATCTTACCGGAGATTCCTCCCACATAGAATTCCGCTTTGTCCGGATTACCCTGCACACTAACAATGCCGCTATTGAAGCAGTTGGTCACAGATTGAGTATTTAAAACTTGAGCCGCGATGCCGCCTACATAAACCTGATCTGTATTTGGCACATTTACTGTGATCATACCGGTGTTCCAGCAGGAATCTACTTGTGGCCCTGAGCTGACGATGCCACCCACAAAAGTATTATTTGTCTGGGTGGTTTCTACCGTAATGCTACCTTCTCTTAGGCAATTAGCGATTTTGCTGCTCTTGTCACCCTTACCCACGATGCCGCCTACGCTCACCACATTTGTGCAGGCTTGTACTGTGATATTTACCCTGCTAACGCAGGTAGTAACGGTTCCTTGGCTACACTCTGCCACAATACCCCCTACGCAAAGAGCGCGATTGTTTTCAAGCTTTATTGCGCCTGTGACGGTCAGGTTCTTTACCTCGCCATTTTTCAAAGCGCCGAACAAACCCGCAGAGCCAAAACTTGCACCTCTAATTGGTTCATTAACGGACATATCGCTGATGGTAAAGTGCTGCCCATCAAAAGCCCCTCCAAATGCATAATTATCCTTTCCACCAATAGGTATCCAATCATACCCGTTCAGAGTAATGCTGGTCATCAGATTGATGGTCTTGCCGGTAAAGTCCGTAGTCCCGTCGTTTACCAATTTAGCGAGCCCGAACAGATCGTCATCGTCCCACAGCTCATACACTGTTTTGGCTGGATCATACCAACTGGTGTCTGCTGTGTAGGTTTTGCCCACGGTATAGGTGTACTTGTTGTAACTCTCATACGAGCTTATCTGTTTCGGCTCGTTGGGAGCATAAACCGCCATACGCCCATCGGAGATGGAGCTGCTGTCCAGTGTGATCGCGGTGCTGCCTGCACCATAGACATATTGCGTGTTGCCATCCGTCAGCGTCGGCGCACCGTTTCCGTTTATCAGCTTTACGACCTCGTTGTCTTCACCGCCGGTCTTAGTCAGTGACAATTGATACACAGCACGAGCTCCAGTCATCCCGGTCACAAAAAGTTTTGGCAACATGAAATCGTCAGCGGCAGGAGTTTTATTAACGCCAAACACATTGCCGCGGCCAGCTTTTCCCAGTTCCCACAATACACGCCCGGCCAGGAATTCATCCTTCGTCCGCGCACCGGTATCTCCGATGTCGGCTGCACCGCCGCTGGTAACACCCTTCTGAGTATCCTTTTTGTCATAGGTGGACTTGTCCGCCAGGAAGAAGCAATAGGTGATCGTACTCTTATCGCCTTTTACTGCGATCGCGGGAAAATCCTTTTGTGTCTCATTATAGAAATATCCGCCTTGCACAGTACCGCTATACTTCTCGGTATCCGTGATTCTACCTACCAAGCCGCCGGCTACCGCGTTTTCGCCTGTAGCTGTAACTTTCCCGGTACAAATGCTATATTTCAAAGAGCCTTTGCCCACAATTGTGCCTGCAATGCCGCCCGCATTGGCATTCTTGCCTGCAGCGATGACCTCTACATTGGAGTCACAACTTTCCACCGCGGCTGTCTTAATCGGGCTCTCGCTGCGTATGCAGCCCGCGATGCCGCCCACATTGGCGCCCTCTGTGGTGGAAGAAATCTTTCCGTCACGCAGATTTACCTGCTTTACCGTGCCCTCCTCCACAACACCGAACAAACCCGCGTTGGCGTACGCGCCCTCGACTTTTAGGCCGGAGATCGTGTGGCCGTTACCATTAAATATGCCGTGGAAGGGATGATCCACTGTACCAATAGGCATCCAAGTTTCTGTCAATGCAATATCGTTGTCAAGGTTGATGACTTTTCCGCTGAAATCAATGTGCTTGTCGTTGACCAGCGTAGCCAGGAAGCGAAGCTCCGCTTCATTGGTGATTTTATTCGTCCCATTGTAGTACCACGCACTGACGCCTTCCACGGCGTTGAATTCCTCCATGGTACCATAGTACAGAGTAACGGATGTTTGTCCCTCCGCTAACTTCATTGGAACGGTATAGGGCACACCTGCCGCGGTGATCTCAACGATTTCATCGCTGCTGTGCTTATCCTTGTCCGGGGTATAATAGATCTTATCACCATCGTCAGGATAGTTTTCTACCAACTTCAGCGTGATACTATCACCTTTTTTGGCCAGATAAGCCGTCAGCGGTTCACTGCCCTGTACGGATATCTCAATTTTGCCAACCACGCTGGAAGCCTTAACGTAGGTTTCCAGCGTTACCGGCACCATATTGTCCCGATCTGCGGCTGCGTCGAATACCGGATAGCCATCCGCGACGGCCTTCCACAACAGCAGTGTCACATCCTTGAATGCCTCTACGTTCAGCTTGTTGGCCACTGTAGCGGCAAAATTATCGGCGATATATGTCCCCTTGCTGTTGCCAATCACGTTGTGGTAGCAGTTGGTAGGCGTGCCGCCCACGCCCAGCGCAGCCACATTTTCTCCACTTGTTGTACGGAAATACCAACAATTCTTGACGGTTCCGCTGCCCGCTATGCCACCTGTCCAGTCATATCGCCCAGTTTTAGCGCTTACTACACCGTAGAATCCGCAGTTCCAGACAGTCCCCCGGCCACCTGCTACAATTCCGCCGACATACATTTGCTTATCCGCCGTCACCGTGCCAGTAACGATAAGGTTTTTCACCATACCGCCGGCTCCAACGTTGCCGAACAGGCCTTGATACTGTGCCGCATTGTTAATGTACAGATTCTTGATAGAGCAGCCGTTGCCGTCAAAAGTTCCCGCAAAAGCGTGGCTTGCATCACCAATGGGCGTCCAGTTTATTCCTTGATCAAAAGTGATTTCATTGGTCAGCTTAACGTACTTGCTTGCAAAACTATTTCCTGCGTTCACAAGGCTGGCAAAAAATGCTAATTCTGCGGCATTGCCGATCTGATAAGGATCTTCCTCGGTACCGGAGTTCTCATTGCACCAATTGCCGGCAGTCGTTTCAGCCTCGCTGGCAGCATAATATATACGGACGGTCTGCTCGGTCGCGTTGATCTGTATCGACCTTTCCCCACTGAAGGAGTCCCAGTTTTTCCCATCAAGGCTGTACCAAACCGTGCCGGTAGACACCAGCGTGACCGTCGTGCCGCTGCTTACAACGATAAAGCTTTCAGTGCAGTTCTTTATGGACATCACCGCTGCGGAAATGGGCAGATACTTTTCCAGTACTACCAGCTTCTCATTTTCACCAAGAAAACTGGGATAGTCACCGCCCACTACGGCTTTCCATGCTTTGCAGCCCTCGGTTAGGCCGCTGTTCAGCAAGCTTGCCACCGTGCCGTCTCCAAATGCTTTGTCTTCGTAATAGGTACCCTTGCTGTTGCCACTCACGTTGTGGTAGCAGTTCGTAGGCGTACCACCGCACACACCGAGCTTGAAAGTACCGGTCTTACGGAAATACCAACAATTAGTGGCTTTGCCACCGCCCACTACTCCACCATTATTGTTTGTACTGGGCGCTGAGTTCTTCTTACTTGCCGATACCGAACCTTGAAAACCGCAGTTCTGAACGGTACCGTTATTAAAGCCAACAATACCTCCCACATATTGGGGGGCCGTATTATTCGCACTCTTTGCCATAACATCGCCCGTGACAACGAGATTCTGAACCTTGGCACTAGCAGTAATATTACCAAATAACCCTTTATATGCGTTATACCCAGCGGCAGTATCGTTAATATACAGACCAGTGATGGTATGGCCGTCGCCGTCAAACGTGCCTTGGAACGTGTTCGAGCTGTCACCGATGGGCGTCCACTCGTTGCCGCCTGTCGGCACAGCATCGTTGTTCAACTTGATATCTGCCTTCAGCGTGATGTTCTTTGTAGAGAAGTTATTTCCATTATTCACCAATTGTGCCAGGCCAGCCAACTGTGCAGCGGTGCTGATATAAAACGTATTGTCGTTGGTATTATACCAAGAGGTGTCAATGCCGTCCGCGGCACCAGCACCGGCCCACACATCACTGTCAGTATCATCATTCAGCAAAGCGATGTCGTCCTCACCGTCATTCTCGTCCTCGGTGGGCTGCTCGTCCTTGTTTTCCTCGTCCTTCTTATCCCCATCGGGATTTTCCTCGCCCTTGTTATCCTCGGCGGGCTTGTTGGCGTCGTCGCCGTCGCCCTCACCGGGGTTCTTGTTCTCGTCACCAGTGTCGGCGGGCTGCTGCTCGTCCGCGCCGTCCTCGGTGTTCTTATCCACGTCGTCCTTGCCCTCGGTATCCTCATTAGGGTTGGCATCAGCCGGGTTCGTGTTGCCCTCGATGATGGCCGTACCGCTGCCGCCCACCACCTCCGTGGCGAACGCCGCGGGGGTCACCAGCGTCAGCGTGAGCACCATGCTCATCAGCAGGCTCACGATGCGCCGGGACATACTGCTTGTCCGTTTCTTCATGTGATCTGTCTCCTCTCGTTGTTGAATGTATCTATATAAAAACTATTTAGTTACTGCTCTTTGGCATCACCACATACAATTTGCCTGTCTCCGGGTCTTCGTACACCGTGCCCTTCTGCTCGAAGCTGCTGGAGGACTGGATGTCCTGCTCCATCTCTTCCGCGTTGTCCAGCTCCTGCATCTGCTCCCGCTGGAGGATCTCCACGCGGGTCTTGCTCAGATCCACGTTCCAGTTCAGTATGACCGCCGCCATCAGCCCGCAGGCGAACACCAGCATCACGTCCGACAGGTTCGCCAGCCCGGACATGGCGTCCACCTCCTCCGTCACCCGGCGGCGGGAGGAAAACTTACCCTTCAACATCGCTCGTGACCTCCTCCAAAACTGCCTCCATCAGCGTTTCCAGCGACACCATGTCGTCGTTGTACCACCGCTTGCGGATGTGGGAGATGACGCTGGCCACCGCCGCGCTGATGACGCCGGCGATGGTGGTGTCGAATGCCACGTTCATGGACTCCGACAGCGTCACCGTGTCGCCCTGCCCCAGCGCCACGATGCCGGGGCCCAGGGGTATCAGCGTGCCCAGCAGGCCGAACATGGGGCCCAGCTTGGCGATCATGTCCGTGATGGAGGTGGTGCGGGCGTTCCGCGCCTCCTCCGTGGCCAGCAGGCGCTCCGCCAGCGCCGTCAGGGTGTCCTTGGGCAGCCCCCGGCTCTCCGCCAGCTCCAGCAGGGCCTTCTTCTGCCGCCGCAGCAGGCCGCTGTTTTCAATCAGCTCCGCAAGGCCGTCCGCGCCCGCCGCGTGTACGTCGCGCAGCAGCTGGGGGACGTTACACTTATGCTTGCGGCGCTCCGCGATGTACTCAACCACGATGTCGCCGATCTGCCAAACCGCGCCGGCCATGAGGACCAGCAGGATGATGAGGCAGGGGATCATCAGCGCCTGGGCGATGGTATGCAGTATTTCACTCAAAGAGATCATGTGTGTTTGCTCCTATTCCTGTTTCTCGCCCCGCAGATGGGGCGTATTTTCCCCGTTACCTGCCCCGCAGGGGCGGGTAACATATTTGCTTTTGTATGTGGTTTTGGTCTTGCCGTTCAACAAAGAGAGGAGGTGGGAGGGGCGGCTTTTCCCCTCCCACCCTTATGGAAAGCTGACAGTCTCCGTTCAGACTGTCATGGCTTGACAAGGGTAACTCAGCAGGACACCTCCTGCTCTGCGGCCTTTGCCGCTTTCTCAATTTCGCGCTGGCGGGCAGCGGCATCACGAGCCTCTTTCTTTTCCTGCTCCAGCCGCTTTTTCTCTTTCAGCCGTGATTGCTGTGCCGCATGACTGGCTGCGGCCTTGGCGCGCTTCTCCTTCTTCCTGCGCTCGGATTCCTCGTAGAACAGCGGCTCCTGCACGGCTTTTTCCCGCTTGTAGCGTGCGGTGTCTTTCAACTTGGGCTCTTTCGCCGGTGGCCGCAGACGTGCCATCTCCAGTGCCGCGTCCCAACCGCCGAAGCGTTCCTCGATAAACGTGCCGCCGTCTATCTCGCAGGGACTGGGCGTGTGCCGCAGCAGTTCAGCACGATTGCCGACGTATTGCGCCAAATGCGCCAGCGGCGTATCCGCGTGCTTTTCGGCAAACTCCGCGTCCCGCGCTTCCAGCGCCGCCACGGTACGCTTGGCCACATTACGCTCAAACCAACTCTTGTAGTCAAATCTCTCGCGAGGATTCCTGTGTGACATGGCATAGTCCTCCCTTACAAAAAAACGCCGGTTTTCCAAAGAAAACCAGCGGTGATCCGGCAGAAATGAAAATGCGCTGACGAACCTCGCCAGCGCGCACTCCCGCCTATGCCGTCAGGGAGAGATCGCCCGCTGTACAACACTGATCCTCCATCGTGCAATTCTTCTGCCCTAACGTCACGAAGGGCTTTTGCCCTTCTCGTACCTGAACCTACCTTCTCAGAGCGTTCGCTCCAATGGCTGCTATTCGCCACACGACATTTCTGCCGCTTTGGTCCATTCCTTACGTCAACAGCGCCGTCCGCAGGGGGTATCACCCCGTTCCTTCAAAACTGCCGCCTGACGGTAATGATATACCGTCTTTACAGTGACAGCCACACGACTTCGCAAGACCTTTTATTCAGTTTTTGGCCTCGATTTTTTCGCAAAGTAACATACTTTGCGAAAAAGCGCGGAACGCCTTGCGCTGCAAGGCATTCCGGATTTATGCCAGAAAAAAGTCGAAAATTAGAACTCGTTGTTGACACGGAAAAACGACTGGTATATACTGTTATTCGGTTGAAATTGGAAAGTTTTCGCAAAGTATGTTACTTTGCGAAAATTTTTGTGCCATTTTTTGGATAAAGGACGCCGAACGGCGTCCTTTTTTACGTTATTCCCTTGAGAAAGCCTATCCCTTCCACGGCTCTGCGCTTGTAGTCCATGGACGAGTGAACGTACAGCCGCAGGGTAGTGCGGACGTCGGCGTGGCCCAGCAGTTCGCTGACGCTTTTCACGTCCACCCCTCGCTCCACACACCGCGTGGCGTAGCTGTGCCGCAGGCAATGGAAATTCCGATACCGCACGCCGCAGCGCTCCAACAACACCTTATAGCGGTATTGCATCGCCCGCGGGTCAGGGACGATCTCCCCGCCGGTCAGCAGGTAGCTGTCCGGCTGCTTTGTCTCTGGCTTCAGCATCCGCAGCATCTCTTTCGGAATGGGTATCCAGCGTTCGGAATTTTCCGTTTTCGGTGGCTGCACCGTCAGGCACGTCCCGCCGCCTATCTGCGCGATGCGCTCCACCGTCCGCTGGATGTGCAGCAGTCCCGCGCCGACGTCCACGTCCTGCCATTGCAGGCCGCACAGCTCTCCCAGCCGCAATCCGGTGTAGGCCGTCAGCAGCACGCCAAGTCCCGTCCTGTCCGGACGGCGCAGAATGACCTGTCCCATCTGCTTCAGTTCCGGCTCGGTGAACACCTCCACGGCCTTCTGCCGCACCTTCGGCAGCGTCACATCCTCGCCGTAGCCCACACCGGCCATGCCTACGATCCGCAGCAGCAGACCACCGATTTCTCGCACCAGCTTGGGCGAATAGTCCTCCTGTAACTGCTGGATGTAGTCGTTGATCTCCGCCGCCGTCAGTTCCGCTGCCACGCACTCGCCCAGCGCCGGCAGGATGTGGCATTGGATGTTGCGGCGGTAGCACGCCAGCGTGGATGGCTTTACGCTCCCCGCCATATCCTCCAGAAAGATAGCGGACAACCGTTCCACCGTGGCGTCCCTGCGGACGTATTTCCTGCGTTCTCCCATTTTTTCAAGCACCTTTCCGTCCCCCATAGGTGCCCTGACTTCATGCAAAAAGCGCCGGCAAATGCCGACGCTTCTCTCGTGTAAACGGGCGCGAAGCCCCCGTTCATGCCACTCGGTTTCAGGCGTGTGCATTGTGACGCTTACCGGCGCGACCTGACTTATCTCCTGCCTCAGAGGAGCCTCACAGTGACCTGTTCGCGGGGACTTTGACCCACATTCCAACTTTCACCGAAACGCCGCAGCGTTTCAGACCGGTAAGCCTATTCACTTTTCGGGGGCTACGGGTGCTATTATCATAGACACTGTGCCGTTTTGCAAGAGGGATTTTGTTTCGCAGAGCGATACATTTCCGAGGGATATTTTGTGTGTTCCTGCGAAGCCTTACGAGAACTGCGTTCTTGTCTGCGCTGCATTACGAGTTCTCATGCTTTCGCCGCGAAAGTTGAACGTTTATATATTCCCGTTCTCCGCTACCCACGTCCGCACATAGTCCACGAACAGACGGGTGGAGTTGGAAAGTGCCTTCTTGTCCTTGACACCGATGCCGATGGTACGGTAGAAATGCAGGGGCGCGTGGCAGACCTTGATGGGCGTGGGACTGTGGCGCACCATCAGCTCCGGCAGCAGACTGATGCCCAGCCCCTCCGACACCATAGCCAAGATAGTCCTGTCCTCCCGTGCGATGTACTTCACGTTGGGGCGGATGCCCATCTCGTCAAACGCCGCCATGATCTCGTAGTCGTCGCCCTCCTCCAGCTGGATGAAGGGTTCCTCCGCCAGCGCCGACACAGGGAACGGGTCGCGGTCGGCGTAGGGATGGTCACAGGGGACGATGACCTGCAATTCGTCCCGATGCAGGGCGTAGGTCTGCAAGCGCTTCACCGACGGCAGACGCAGAAAGCCGCAGTCCACCGTGCCGTTGACGATCCAACCCTCGATCTGATCGTAGAAATCGCCGGTGACCACCTCAAACTCAATGTTGGGGTAGATCTTCCCGAAGCTCTTGAGGATGCGGGGCAGCCACTGGGCGGACACGCTGGAGAATGTGGCGATCTTTACCAAACCGCTGTCCATGTCCTTCAGCCCCTCCACCGTCTGCATGAGGGAATGGTGTGCGGCGCACAGCTTCTCAATTTTGGGCAGCACCGCCCGTCCGTCCGCCGTCAGCACCACGCCGCCGCGGTTGCGGCTCAACAGCTTCACGCCCAGCTCGTTTTCCAGCGAGTTGATGGCGTGGCTGATGCCGGACTGGGTGAAGTTCATAGCCTCCGCCGCCTTGGAGAAGCTGCCGCAGGAGACCGTTTTCAGAAAGACCTGATATTTGGAAATACTCATGGCGCACCTCATTTCGAGGAGCATTATACTATACAAGTCCTCATGTTTTCAAGAACAAAGATGCGCTTCACAAAACCTATTCGACCTGCTATGATAAGGGCATGGTTCAGCCAACCATACTTTTACTTTTCCATGAGGATCTACCTCAAAATAACACCGGCAGCGTGTGGGTAACGCCGCCGGTGTTGTTTTATTCGCCGAATTTCTGTTCCTCGTCGTGGACGAACATAATGAGAAAACTGACGGTCAGCAGCCCGCAGGACAGCCAGATCGTCCCCGCGCCCCAATGGAGCGTGGCTATGCTGCCGACGCCCGCGCCCAGCGCGAACAGCAGCACCACGCCGAAATACGTCAGCGCCTTGTGGAGTATTTCCTTATCCCTCGTATGGAAGTAGGCGCACAGCGCCTCCGTTCCGCTGCGCATATTGCCGATGCACATGGTGCTGGCGTAGGCGTGGCCCCGCACCTTGCGGAAGGTCTGCACCTGCATGGCGCACACGAAGGACACCACGGCGTTGGCGGTGGTGTTCAGCGTTTCCGGTAGGAAGCCCACCGCCGCCAGCAGCACGATCTCCGCCAGAATGATAAGCTGCCGCCAGTGTACCTTCTCCATCCGCTTGAAGTGCCGGTGGACGCACTCCGCGATGTAGATACCCAGCAGGAACGCCAGCACGGGGACTAAGTATCGCAGCGCCTGTCCCCAGTCTCCCTCGAACAGATGGGTACTCAGCAGCACGATGTTGCCGGTCTGGGCGTTGGCGAACACCTTGCCCCGGCAGCAGTAGGTGTAGGCGTCCTGCAGGCCGCCGGACAGGATGATGAAAAAAGCCGTCAGCATGGAATCGGACATCTGCCCGTGATGCTTTTGCAGGAATGTCATGTGCGATGCCGCCTCACTTTGCCACCGGTGCGTCCGGCCAGTAGATGACGTAGCACTCCTGCATCTCGCCCATGTAGAAGAAGATAATCGGGAACATTTGTGCGAATTATGTCGAACGGTTTGAAATACAAGGGATTCTATTTGTTTATTGTGTTTTGTTAGCGACCACTTGACGGTGCAACCGACGGCCGCCAAGCAATAATTTGGCACTAATGACAGTTGCAATTTTGAGGAAGCCAAGGTAACATCACCAAAACATTTTTGGAGGTGTTACATTTGAAGTCCATTTCTGAAGCAATGAAAGCCTATATGCTAACTCATCCCTTTGACTCTGGCAATTCGGATTGTCAGACGGTACTGGATCAGCTCTACCATGCCTATGCAGAATCCCATGAGCACGATCCCCAAGAGATTGGTGATGGATTCAAGGAGCTGGAGGAGTATCTGTGTGTACTGCCATTGGATAATAACAACGCAGTTTTCAATCTGTGTTGTCGCCTGTGCAGTGCATATGAACGCAAGGCCTTTCTGGACGGCCTGCAATACGGCGCTGAACTGATGCTGGAACTGGGAAAGGAGTCTGACCGATGAAAGAATTCCTTGAGAATTTAAGACAACAGGTAGCTGAAAATCCTCCCAATTATGGGGATGCGGATTCTGTCCTGGGATTACTGTATGAATGCTTCAACGAAAACAACCCCTATGACAGTGAGCAGATAAAGGCGGATTTCGAAGAACTGTACCGGCAGATGAACGGGATGCCCCTCCGGGAGATGGACAGAATCGTCTATCCGGTTTGCAAGCTCTGCCGGGATCATGAGAGGGCAGGGGTTGTGGAGGGAATCAAAATTGGCGTTAGATTACTACAAGAGTTAGGATAGTACATCCATAGTTTACTCGTCTCGTCAAAAAACTTGATGAGATGAGTAAATTTATCTTGATATTGTTCTTGATAGAGAATATAATATGCGAGTAAGGAGAGATGAATATGGGATACATTTCTGCACAGCAAGCTGCGACAAAGTGGGGCATTTCTAAACGACGTGTTCAAGTGCTTTGTACTGAAAATAGAATTAAGAATGCAACTCGTATCGGAAATATGTGGGTGGTGCCAGAGGATGCTTTGAAGCCGGCAGACGGTCGAGTTCAAACTCACCATACAGTTGAATCGCCCACAGCACGAGCAGCTAGGACAGCACTAAAGAAGCTGACGGTAAATGCTTATCAGGAAATAAACGGAAAGCTTAATAACCCCAGCACATCCAAAATGGTGTTTGTTAGCTTACTTGCTACAACTATTTTCTGTGATATCCAGAACGATGAATCATCTAATGAGAAAGATGATGTGTTTTTGATGATCAGTTCGGAACTGCTTGAGATTGAGTTCAAGGAGTCGAGCCGCAGATCCTTCTGGGAAATGTTTTCGTCCTTGGTTTCGGATTTTGAAAAATACATTTATCGCTATGCAGACTATGTTGATGATATTTTATCGTGGGCTTATCAGTATGTGAACAAACTTAGCCTGGATTCTGGGTTAGAAAGTACCCAGTTCTTTACGGAAGAATACATGATTGAGTATCTTACAAAAGGTATTCCTAGAACAACGACTGCTAGTTCTGTATATTTAGATCCAGCTTGCGGTGGTGGTAATTTCCTTTCCCATATCTTGAACCAGTTGTTTGTTTTAAGGTATAGAGAATTAGATAATCCTATCGCTTGCATTGAGAATATTTTCAATGCTTTATATGGATATGAATTGGATCCCAATCTGGCAGCGGTCGCATCAGTGAACCTGAAGCTTAAAGCATTGATGTTGTTGGCTAAAGTACAGCAGGTATCTACTGTTGATTGGAGACTATTTTGCCCCAATATTTTTACATCCGTTGAACCAAATGGATTTGGCTTCCTGGAGGCAGACTTTTCAACGCACAGAATCAGAAGAGTGGCGGATGGCAAGCGTGAGAATTTAGAAAGCATGACCGCTGTCGCTACAGAGATCTATACGAACCCGCCATTCCAAACCGTTAAAGGTATGGCTAGTTCTATGAAGGAACATCTCAAGAAACATTTCCCTAACGCCAAGTGCGATCTGTGCAATGCGTTTATTTTACAGTGCATCGATAAAATTCAAACAGGTGGAACGATTGGACTTGTTACGCAAAGCAGCTGGATGTATTTAGACAGTTTCGAGAATTTGCGAAGAGAACTTATCACCAATAATACGATAGAATCAATTGCAGACTTAGGTTCTGGAGCATTCTATGATCTAAGTGGAGAAAAGGCAAATGTAGCGCTGGTCAGGGTTACGAAAACACCGTATGCGAATGCATGTGTCAAAGTGTTGACATTGAGAGATATTCCGCTTAAAGAAAAAGCTGCAGTACTGGGAAAGGCCTCCGATTCGGTGCTGCTTATGCAACAGACGCAGCTTTTTGGTGGTGAACACATGGCTTTCTCTTTAAGCCAAACCACCCCCAATACTGTACATGCTATGCCAGGGAAATACGGAGATTACGGAATCCCAATGCAGGGCACTTCAACGGGTGATGCAGCTAGACTAATAGGCTATTACTGGGAACATTTAAATGATCCAGAGTGGGTTCCTGTTAGTAAAGGCGGCAGTTATTCTCGCTGGTGTGGACTTAATAGCTATGTCTTAAAATGGGGCGCTGACGGCGAATATATTCGTGCGACTAAGGGTTCGGCTCTGCGCAACACAAAGTATTTCGATAGAACATCGCTGGTCTATAGCGATACTGGTACATCCGGCTTCAACGCTCGTCTGCTGGAAGAAGGTCAGCTGTTTGTGGCATCTGGACCGGGGATTAGAGATGTTCAGGGAAGTCCTTACGCGCATCTTTCACTGTTGAACTCTAGAGTGTTTTCCTATTATTTAAGAGCGCTTTCGCCAAAGCTTACGGTTGCAGCCGGATACATTTCAAGAGTTCCGGTTCCTACTGGTTTGCTTGATCGAATTGAGCTGAATAGCTTAGGACGAGAATGTTATGACAGAAAAAGAGAGCAGCTCAAAGTGCGACCTAATAATTTGGAATGGCAAGTACCGGTTATTGAATTCGCGTCTTTGGATGCTTTTGTATGGCAGCTTTTCCTGAAAGAAATGCAAGACGAGTTAGTGAAATTAAGCTGCGAAAAGAAACTTGATGACATTATTCTTGAGGCATATGCGCTTGATAAAGCAGAGCTTTCGAAACTGAATGAAACTGTTGGAGTACCTGCTATAGACATAACCGGAACGTCGATTGCGAACAAATTGGATAAAGTAATGGCCCAGGCGTTAGATGCGAATTGTCAGATTGTTCGAACCAGAGTGAATAAACAATCCTTGGGTTGTGATGGCTTGTTGGAGTTTATCGCACGTAAGGAACAGGTTAGTCCAGAACTAATTGTTGAGTTGATTTCGTCTTCTCCTGAGACGTTCGAAGAATGCAAGGCCAAGTACAAGAACTTGGTATTGCACAACATTGTTCTAGCAATTCTTGGTTTTAGAGTGGAGACTCGCGATGAAATGCAGATGTTACAACTGTGCCAGAAGTTCTATGAGATGTATCCTGGGTTGAAAAACGAATGGGATACAGTAGAAGAATGGATTGCGATGCAGTTCAATTCTATTCATACACAGACCTTCAGTAATCGTCCGTACTATCATTATGAGGGCGGAATGTTCACAAGAAAGATTTGAGGATGGTGAAGCATGAGCAACCAGATACATATAATTCAAAATGCAATTACGACCACCATCTCGGAAATTTTTCGTGGTGACTTTAGGCGTATATGCGAAGTCAAAAAAGCGGTATTGCATCTCGAGGCGATTTACTTTTGCCATGGCACTTGCTATCTTCTCAAGCGCGAGAATATGCCAATTAAAGATCAATTAGCGCTCTATCAAAGAATTGAGTTAATCCCACAGAGCACGACAGAGTTCTTTGAGAATAACCGCGAATGCATTATTAACAATTGGCCAGAAGAAAGCGCACTTGCAGCAAAACCAGAAATCCTGTATGATGCACTTTTGGCAAGCGAGTTTTGCGTACAGCCTGAGAGAGTTGGATATAAAATCGATAAAGTTAGCCGAGATATTGCGGGGGCATATTATACTTCTTCTGACTTTTCTGCGCAAATTACTTATCGTGCGCTAGAGAGCTACATGGATCGAAAGCGGAGGCGTGCGATAGATTCAGACTCTTTTGCTTGCTGCAATGAGTATGAGAATATAACCTTCCTGGACTATTCTTGTGGATGCGGAGAATTTCTGTTAGCGGTAATCCAGTATTTTGATAATCATGTATTGGGTTATTCCAGAAAGAAGCTGGCAACTCAGTTGAGGGGTGTAGATGTCAACCCAATAGCACTGATGATCACCATTGCGCGGATTGTTTCTGCAGTTGAAGCTGAAGATGATGAAAATTTGCTTCGTGAGGTCGCAAAGAACTTTATTGTAGGCAATCCATTGCTTCATAGCGATAAAATTGCACCGCTAGAAGTGAGGTTTGATAATTTTGCGCTTAACAGATTGTATGCTGAGACAGAAGGAATCAATTGCTTGGAACTGGAACAACAAAACCTGGTCGTGTTAGGAAATCCGCCATGGGAAAAGCTCCGCTTTGAAGAACGGGCATTTTTTAGACCGGTTTGTCCTGCAATTTCAGCAATCTCGCAGAAAAACAAGCGCGAAAAGGAAATTAAAAAACTTGCGGTTAATTGGCTAGAACTGTTGGAGTACTACCAGCTTCTGCAAGATGATTATGCTTCGGTGAAAAAAGAAATCCCTAAACATCCGCTCCTGAAAGTATCGTTGGTTGGGGAGCTGAACACATATGCAATGTTTGCTGAGCTAGCTTCTCGATTGACAGAAAAAGATGGTTTTGCAGCGATTATAGTGAAAAGTGCGCTGGTTACATCAACTTGCTATTCGTCTTGCTTCCGACATTTTGTTAATCAGGGATCACTTTCAGAGGTGTTTCTCTTTGATAATCGGGAGAAGCTTTTCCAAATTGACAGCCGCGAGAAATTCTGTGTACTCTTCTTCGGAGGAGAACATGCCGGTGGCATAAAGGTACATTATGGACTGACTAAGCAAGAACAGATATTGTCGTCTGTGCCAATCAATGTTACGAGCGAGGAGCTGGAACTTATCAATCCGGAAACAGGACTGCTTCCGAATGTGGCAGATTCGAAGGAGTTCTCGTTCTTACTTCGAACACACAGATCGCTGTCAGTGTTTGCAAAAGAATTTCCAAAGTGTCATTTTGGTAGGTTGGTACACCTTACTGCGCATGCAGAACACATTTCTACAAAGTCGGAAAAAACACGAGTCCCAATCTATGAGGGAAAATTCATCGAACAATATGATAATCGTTTTTCCACATTTGCAGGAATGAGTGCTGATGAACGTTATCAAGCAAAGGCATCTGCTAGACGGCAACCGGGTGATAGTTTTGTTGCCCCAAAGCCTGCTCCGGAGTGCAGATACTTTATTGATAAGAAATTTTGGGAATCATTTCTTGATAGGTATGATCAACCGTATTCTCTGTGCTGGAGAAGTCTTACCTCTCCCACCAATCAACGGACTATGATTGCATCGATCATACCGTCAATGCCAACTTGCCAATCCGTTCAATTGCTCCAGACAACACCAGTTGAGGATCTTTTGATGACACTGGCGCTGTTTAATTCCAAGGTGTTTGATTTTTTTGTACGGTTGAAAATGGGGGGTATTGATCTGACGCAGAGTGTTGTACGGCAGATTCCTGTTCCTTTCCGAGAGGCATGGAACAGCATGGTTACTTTACATGGTGTAGATTATACGGCATTGGATGCGGTCAGAGCCTTGGAACGGCTACTATACCGGAATGAGCCGGACTTGTGTGGTTTGTGGGATGGTGTTCCGGAAATAAAGAATGCGGATAACTACTACAAAACCGCTGCAGATGTACGGGAGGAAATCGACAAGATTATTTTCCAGATGTATGGTCTTACAAGCGCAGAAGAGAAAATGGTTCGCAACTCCTTTAAGGCATAGTAAAAGACGCAGGCTTTCGGGCCTGCGTCTTATCTATTGGGATTATCCAATTCTGATCTTACCAAATGCCTTGGAAGACTTATTAATGCCGTTGGTTGCCCAGAATTCGCTGTTTGCTTTCAGTGCGTCCAGTTCGCTTTCGGCCATGGTTTCAAGAATGTAGTGGTCAGAGGTTACACGATGGAAAACGAGAATGTGATAGGCAAAGTCTGTTTTGCCATACTGAGAAAGGGATTCGTCGCCGGTCTCCGCATCTCCCTTGAGCTGGATTCGCCAGGATGCATTATTGGGTGCAAATTTGATGGTGCTGGGATAGTAGGAAATACCGTTATAGACGATAGTGACATTCTTCTCCACATCACGAGCCATGGGATCCAAACCGAAAAAGGCCACACTACCGGGGATAGATCCGTTTTCTACATTGGGGTGGGTGCCGCTCTGAAGCTTAGCGGAAGAAGAAAGATCGAGAATGTTTCTAGAGCCGCCGGTGCTTGCGCGCATTTCGAACCAGTAGGTTGCCTGTACATCACTGGATGCTTCCAAAGAAAGAAAAGATGCTGCGGTAACTTCAGAATCATGCAAAGGTGCGGTAGGTTGCTGTGTGGCGGCACTTTCGTTGTTGCCTGTCCTAGAATTGGAAGATGTGCCTGCAAACAAATTGGCGGGGACGGGAATCTTTACCGATGCGGTGGGGAGATTGGAAACTGCACGGTGGCCAAAGTGTGTATTCGCACTGAAGCTACTGCGCTTGGTAGAGTTTTGTCGGCTCTGCTGCTCGGTAACAATCAGACCATTACGCAGAAGCTCTTGGATGTCCTCAACAGAAGAAATCCTTTTTACCAGATTAGACTCCTGATACAGGGTGAATGCTTCCGTCAGATTCTCGTAAGATCTGTGATCCAGCGTATCGTTCAGATTCAGAAACTGAGTGTTGCAGGTTTCGTAATTGGTACACAAACCACCACGAGTCAGATTGTTGGAACCCACAGCGACCCATGCCTGATCCGCATTCCGGACGATGAAAATCTTAGGATGGTATGTCTGAGCAAATGCGCTATCATGGACTACATAGAGTTCGTCGCAGAGCTTTGTGAGTTTGTATAGGGCTTCAGCGGTCGTGTTTTTCTGATCAATACCAGCGAGTACACGGAGGTGTCCGCCTGCGCTGCGGAAGGTCTGGAGTGCCGCTGTCAGCAGATCGACGCCACTGCTTTTAGCATAGGCAACATGGATATTCAGCTCACCATTTTTAACTGTGGTCAATTGCTCCACCAAGGGTGTATAGAGGTTTCCGCTGGTGGGCTGCATGATGTAGGTACTTTGGTGCGCTACACCGGAAGAGAACAGGTCGGGCACCTTGAGTCCCAGTGCAGATGCAATGCGAGCGAGTCCCTCTAATGTGGGGTTTGTAGCACCTTTCTCGATATCAACGATAGTCGTGCGCGTCAATCCGGAATTCGCTGCTAGTGCCTCCTGCGTTAGGCTTGCTGCAGTTCTCAAAAGCTGAATGCGCTTCCCTAGCGCATCCTTAAAAACGGAATAGTCATTAGTGTTGGATGTATTCATATAAAACTCCTTTCATCCAAAATTTAGAAATTGATGGAAATAATATACAACACTGAAATGGATTTGTCAATAGGGGAATGAAAAATATTCTGTACAAAATATAAATTTCGGTTGAGCCAAATAACGAGCCTGCTGACTGGCGTATTTGTGGGAAACGAAGTGATAGTTGCTCTTTTGGTTTGCCACAGGCTGCAATATAGCACAAGCCCTCCCTGTTGGATGGCTGATAACTGCAGATTATTGCAAGTCTACAAAACAACTATTTTTGTGTTTTCCTAAATTGATGCTATAAATTGGACAAATTCCATGATAGAATACAAATACAGAAGTATAACCTCGGCGACAGATATAGACAGTTGGGGGTATTCAAATGATTCTTAAGCTTAGTGTAAACAATCAGAGTGTAGAGAGTTCGGGTATTACGAAGGACTACAAGGATGCCCTGTGCGAATATGTATGGAACAGCTTTGAGGCCAATGCAACCGCTGTTGCAATTGATTGTATTCCCAATGAGCTGACAGGAAGTGCAGAGATTGTTATCACTGACAACGGAGATGGAATCGCCTATGATTCCCTTGAACGCACATTTGGTGCATTCCTCGATTCTCAAAAGAACAGCCGATCCCTGCAAATCAAAACAAAGGCAAACAAAGGCAAACAAGGGCAAAGGACGATTCTCGTGTTTTTCCTTTGCATCCTTGGCTGAATGGTCGACGGTAACGGCAACACCAGATGGCAATATCGCGTATACAATCAGCTTGGAGAATGCTGATAAAAACCAATGCGATGTTTCTGATCCGGCACCAACAACGAGATCAACGGGCACGAGACTGATCATCAGTGGCATTGATGGTATATGTGAAGATGATGTAAGCTTTGCGCAGTTAGAAGATACTATGCTCAAAGCCTTTGCATGGTATCTGTACCTCAATAAGGATAAGAAAATCGTACTAACCATCAATGGTACAGAGTTGGATTATCGAAAGTACATTAATACTGATGCAAGTGTTGAAAAGGAAATCCTAATATCCAGAATCCCGTTCAAAATTGCGTTGATTGTTTGGAATGAGAAAATTACAGAGAATTTCTCTGTGTATTTCCTGGATGAAGAGGGTGTTGTTAGGTCGAAGGATACGACAACATTTAACCGTAATACGGTGAATTTTAACCACAGTGTATTTGTCACTTCGCCGTTCTTTTTGGGGAGAGACGGAATTACATTAAAGGGCAAAAGAGTAGAACTTGATGGGCAAACTGCGCTGAATGAGTATGATGAAGACAAGAAGGTTCTAAAAGAGTTAAGCAAAGAAATTCAGGATGTTATAGAAGAAAGCTTGCATAAGCACATGGCGGCACAAGTGGATAAAGCCATTGCGCGAATGGAGGCCAGAGATTCTTTCCCTACATTCCCGAATGACTTTTACGGGGCCTTACGTAAAAAGGATTTGGTGCAAGTCACAAAGGAGATTTATCGAATTCAGCCTAGGATATTCCATAACCTGAAGCCGATTCAGGAAAAATCTTTACTGGGTTTTTTGAATTTGTTGCTCAGCTCCGAAGAAAGGGAAAATGTTCTTTCCATTATCGATGAAATTGTTCAACTGTCGCCAAAGCAGCGTGAAGAATTTGCATCTGTGTTAAAGCGGACACATCTGGAGAATATTATAGCAACCATTCGTTTTATTGAAGACCGGTATAAGGTCATCGAGGTTCTCAAGACAATCGTCTTTGACTATGCAGGATATGCGAATGAACGTGACCACGTTCAAAAGATTGTGGAGCAGCATTACTGGCTGTTCGGAGAACAGTATCACCTGGTAACGGCAGACAAGCGAATGCAAAAGGCGCTTGAAGAGTATCTGTACTTGCTCTATGGTGATAAGGCTCCAAATCCAGTGTTGACACCAGATGAAGAAGAGCTTCGCCGGATGGATATTTTTGCTTGTGCTGCAAGAAATACTGAGGATGCAAATGGTAGTGCGATTCAGGAAAATCTGGTCGTTGAGCTGAAAGCACCCAAAGTAGTGCTCACCAAAGCGGTTTTACGTCAAATTGAAGACTATATGGATTACGTCCGAAAACAACCGTTGTTTAATAGCCAGTACCGCAGATGGAAGTTTATTGCTGTATGTAGCGCTGTTGATGACGATGTCAAGGCACGATACGATTCCCAGAAGTCTAAAGGCAAAAAGGGCTTGGTTGCTGAAATTGACAACTATGAAGTCTATGCTTTGACATGGGATGATGTGTTCCAAAGCTTTGATTTGAGGCATGCTTTCCTGCTGGATAAGCTGAAGATGGATAAAGAGGCGATAGCTGCTGAGATCGCACAGACTGCTGGTGACGAGAAATCTAAGGACACAGCGGATGCTCTGACTGCATTGGTAGCAAATTGATTTGTTAGCAGAGTAAGATTTCCACTTATTTGATTACTTCGTATTGTTAGCTGCCGCCGGGTGGTATCGGTTGATACCATCCGGCGGCAGTTTCTTTTGGGAAGAAAAGACTTGCAATTTCTAAAAGCTATGGTACAATCACGACACCTTGGGATGGGAGTTGGTTTCTGCCTTGGGAGAGGAAAACCGCCCAACCCATGTTTTTGACCCATGTTGGAACTAGGGCGGGAGATTACTGGCAGAGTAAGAAAAGCTTCCGGTATTGGCGGTTGGCTCGAAAACAGGGGATGAAAAATCTCTTGAAAACCCGGGCAGCGTAACCATCGGAAAAGTGAATCCAAAGTGGTCTTGAATGTGTCGTAAGTCCAAATTTGGCAGTGAAAGCTGCCTGCTTGGCTGACCCATTTTTAAGACCACATTTTTGACCCATATTTTGACCCATACGGGGTTAGCACACAGTGGATTTGGCAGATTTCAGTGGATTCGGAGCGTTGGAAAAAGCCGTCAATATGTGCCAAACCCCTGAATAATCGCCGCAAAAGTATTCCTGACCGCAGCTCATAACCCGGAGGTCGGAGGTTCAAGTCCTCCCTCCGCAACCAACTTGAGTGACCAAAATAGATACACTCACCTGAACCCCCTGAGAAATCAGGGGGTTCAGCGTTTTTATGCCCTGCTTTTTCAAAGCGTGTTTCATAGATACACAAGGACATTTAAGAGTGTTAGGAAGGATTTGAACTTAATTCTCGGCTGATTTGGCCTGCTTTATGGCGGGCTTTACGCTCTCGGATACTTTTTATTGCTCGTCTTTCCTAAATAATTTGAAACTTTTTTGAAGAGGTTGGTATCCTATTTTGATACCAACCTCTTTTCAGTTTATTCTGAAAATACGAACATAATCCACACTTAGCTTTCGACTCCGAATATCAGTCCGTATCTATATGAGGGCAGAAATTGTAGCGGCTTTTGAAAAGAATATTGCCTTTTTCTGTCCAGTGTGTTATAATCGGTATATACCGAAAACAAGGGAGGAAAGCGTCCATGCCAAGACCGCCACGGTGCCGTCGTATTTGCGGCGCACCACAGGTCGATACATTCTGCCCCAACGGGTGCGAGGATGCCGAGCCGATCCTGCTGACGCTGGACGAGTACGAAGTCATCCGGCTGGTTGACCTGGAGCAGCAAACCCACGAGCAATGTGCCGCACAAATGGATATTTCCCGCTCTACCGTGCAGGAGATTTACGAAAGCGCGCGGCGCAAGATCGCAGCGTGTCTTGTCCACGGAAAACCGCTGCACATCACCGGTGGAAACTACCGCATCTGCGGAGGACAGGAGGCAGCCCACTGCGGCCGTTGCTGCCGGATGCAGAGAACCAACACAGAAAAATCCAACAAAAATTGCAAAGGAGATTCCATTATGAAAATTGCAGTTACCTATGAAAACGGTCAAATC
>ERZ779855.457-NODE-457-length-35865-cov-6.770371_pt1 | contig 35865 bp, 34 predicted proteins | sample MGYA00511370_ERZ779855 | MGnify/ENA primary metagenome ERZ779855 (study PRJEB29588, sample SAMEA1967319) | human gut metagenome | biome: human gut; feature: human-associated habitat; material: faeces | place: Denmark | collected 2008/2010 ...
AACTTAACATCACAAGTGTGTTTTGCTAACGTTTATTCGTCCTTCGGTTTCATATGCACACAGAAAATTTCAGCATCATTTATGACTATTGAATAATTACAATCATACAGCAATAGCGTAGCTAGGATATGAGTTTTTTCCTATCAGCAGTAATTCCTACGAATCATCATTGCAGTCTATAGTCATTTGATAACATCCTATTTTTAATGTATTTGCTCTATTTTATATGACCTCCATTTCATCAGACACATCTATCATATTTTTAGTCTAACTATTTCCTATGAGGAGACATTGATTGAACATCTGATTTATTATTTTTGATACACCATTGCATACATTTATTATTGCCTTGAGTACCTGCTCTTATTGCAGAGTAGCTGTTAATAGAAAAACACAATGCAATAAATACCTAGATTGCAGAACACGCAATAAAACTGTGGCATCCAATGTAACACCTATTGCCATAAGCATATTTGGAAGTTCAGCTTAGCGATAATCTAAATATTTTGAAAAAGTTCCTAGGGCTATTACAAGAAACAATTTAGCTATAGTATTTATAATTTTTCTCTTATTAGATATTGGTTTATCATTATTCCTAATTCCATCCAAAAATCCTATCATAACTGCCCTATTCCTTTCCATTATTTTGCAAAGAGCGTTTGAAGAACTGAAGTAGCATATTATCCTTGTGCATTGACACATGTAACTTGTTTTTTTAATCAAAATTACCAAGAGAAATGTACTTCATCTTATCGGTATAAAATCAATTATAATATTAGACCTTGATTCTCCTCATTTCACTCTTCCGGTAATGGTATTCCTAATTCGATATATTCGGCAGCAACACTGATAATGCCTGAATCAAGGTTAAATTCTATTTCATTTAGCTTATTTCCGCTTGTCACTTCCATAATCCAAAATCCCAAAACAACATCAACTGACATGATAAAGAAAGTAACTCCCTTAAAATGAAAATCCCATACAAGTCCTGTGCTATCTTGAATCTTCTTACCCGGAATTACTTCCTCAATTGTCAAATCCACCTCGTTCTCTGAATAATGAATATTGCCGATTCGATAGTCATGAAAAGAGTCTTCCTTTTCTATGTAATCCATGATGCTTATAAATGATGTAAGTCTCTCTTTACGTTCTGTCCATCCCATATAAATTCTCCTATTACCATATATTTATAAGAGTTGCAATTTCTTCATCTATTTTGTTAGTAAAGAAAACTGTCTCTCTTGACTGTATATTTAAACAGATAATCATTTTATTTTGTCCGAAATATGCATAATCACCCTTTACAACCATACTGTTTGCAGAGGAAATTGAGAAGTCCCACTCACAATTTTTTATACAGTTTCCTCTTCTATCTATTTGAAACAGGATCGTAATGTACTGATATTCTTGCTTATCTCTATGGTTCTTTACTTCTCGAGAACCACTGGCTATGACAACATACCCTTCAGTATTTTGAAAACGCCTTGCATATCCAAGTCTAGTATGCTCGTTATTGCAGTAATTTTCATACATAGTCACAGTTTTAAATTATTTATTGATCCTTATGATTTTGGAGATTCCAAGTCCCATATGCATCAAGTTAAAAATAGCATACGAGTATTCTTCACAAGCAAACATATCGCAATAATTGCCTTCAGTAAAGTCTTATTTCATAGCCATACTCATGCAATACAAAACCATCATCAAATACCTCATTGTAAACACCATTAACCTTTACAAACTCTTTTTTAGTATACAGTTTAATTGCTGGTATATTTATATCAACCACAAAAAGTCTAAGATATTCGGCATCAAGTGTTTTTGCAATTTCTTTTGCTTTTTCAAGCATTAGACTACCAATACCTTTTTTTGAATATTTAACATTTACACCTAATCTGTCAATATATACAGCTTTTGCATGATTATCATTCCATTTAACTGCAGTTTCTCCTGAATTTGTATTAGACAAAACAAATGCTGATACTATTTCTTCATTGTTAAGCAAAATATAGAGTTGATTATTTTTTATATCTTCCTCAAAAAATTCACATGGATAAATATCGTCCCAAATCTGAATTTTCTGTTTATTCATGTTTTCAATAATCTGTTTATACATATCTTTTAACTGTGGTAAATCTTGCATGACAGCTTGTCTAAAATCCATCTTATCACCTCTTCAAATTCCGATTTATCACTTTGCTATACGACCACATAGACTGCATTTATATAGAAGAACGATACATTAATAGGCATAGCTATCAATGGTTGTTTACGAGCTTACCTTATGGATGTCTCAAGTTATAATAATTAACTTCTCTTCATTGATATGATATCACTTTTAGATAAAAGAAAAAACTAGAATTATTACTGCAATAACTTCTAGTTCTAGAATACGAAATTATAGGTCTTCCAACATCATTATGTTGTGTTTTACTTACATTTTATTTTATCCTTTGAAATTTACAGCTACGAATCTGCTGGCGGAAGGTTACTTTCGATATTTTCTTGTCCTAATCGTTCAATTAAGTCCATCACACGTTTTGTCTCATATCTTTTTTTACGACCTTTTGCCTTCTTCATCTCTTTCTTATGTCGTTTAGTTCCTTTTTGAGAATTAGGTTTATTTTTAGCTGAATATTTTACAGGATTTTTCTCCCTGTAAAAATCATGCGCAATTATGTACTCTAGGTATTCAACAATAGTGTTCCGTCTGCATGACTGCGAATGATAATTCGGAATCAGAGCGTTAGGATTGTCAATCACATCTGTTTCCATTTCATTGCGATGATAAAGAAACATGGATTTCTTCCGTCCGTTAGTGATTATCTTCCAAGTACTGACAGGGGTTTCTATCACCAACGCTTTCCCTTGTAGAAAGCATGTAATGAAATTTTTCATACAAATGTTCATTATCGCATCTTCTTCCTGATGGTAATACTTCCATATAGGAGCTGTCTCATCAACACAAGCTAGTTCTTCCTCCATATTACGTTGTTTTATCAGAAAATACTCATTCATTATAGCAATCGCCTCATTTCTTTTATTGCAGTATGTCGTAATACATAGCAGTGGTAAACCCTCAGCATTTTTTCTACTGAACGTTTTGGCCAGTTATCTTTGCCTGTTGAAGATTTAATATTTCTATCTTTAAGTTCCTTAACAATACCTAATATTCTTTTACCACCAAGATACAAATCAAAAATCAACTTAACAATTTCTGCCTGTTCTTTATTGATTACAAGATCACCGTTCTCTTCCTTATCACAGTCATAACATTTTCTACGATAGAACCCAAAGCTGCCGTTACTAGCTCTCTGTTTTATACCCCATTTGATATTATCACTTCGTGTTTCATTTTCAGCCTGAGTGCAAGCTTCAATGGTGGATATCAATAATGAACTTCCCACTGTTAATGTATCCAGTTCTTCTTGCTTAAAAATAATTCGCACTTGTGACTCTCTTAAAGTATTTATTGCATCAAGCACCTCGACAGTATCTCTTCAAGTCTATCGTTCTTCGTAAATTTGCACATTATCCACTAACTGTGATAGGAACTCTCGTTTCTCAGCTTCGTTCATATGGGCATACAGCTTATCAAAGAAAATGAGTGCCTTGTAAATGTTATCCCCTGTAATCTTATCTGCCAGCAGAGAGCGTTTCTTAGCCTTTGCAGATACCAGCAATTCCTCTGCTTCATCTATTTTATCATAAGTCTTGTACAAACGGTTCTCTAAATCTGTTTTTCTTCGCTGATAATGTTTATCCTCATAATCAAGAGAATCAACATCTGACAAGATAGTATCTTTGTTATGATATAGCTGTCTTAATTGTTTTTCGTAATTTGCTATTTCCTGATCTAATGTGCTGGTGTCTACTTCCATATTTACATTACTGCGTATTAAATCCGAAAATTTAGGATTGCTAACCAGTTTACTGATCACCTCTGCAACAGACGCATCCAGCATTTCCTCATGCACCTGTTTTTTTATAATCACACTTATGGCCTTTGGTCATATTCCGGTGTTTACACCCATAATAATAAAAGTCCTTATAATTGCTTCCATCCTTGCGCTTCTTAATGGCCTTGTTGCCATACATCCCGGCACCACAGACAGAACATTTTAAAATTCCAGATAAAAAATGTATCTTTTCTTTCTTGTCACGATTGACCTTTTCATACTTTTTAGCCTGTGCTGCCACCTTGATCTGTGCCTGCTCCCATACTTCTTCTGATACAAGAGCTCCATGTAAACCATCTACCAACAGATAATCGTCTTTCTTAACCTGCCTGTACTCGTTCCTGGTACCATAAACCTTTTCTGTCCGTCTTCTGCCATAGGAGATTTTACCGCTATAAACCGGATTCTGTATAATTCTTCTGATAAGAGCAGCATCAAATAATGGATTTTTGCCATTCTGTCTGACTATCTTATGAATTCCATGATTTTCTAAATACTTAGCAATTCCATTTGCTCCCAGATCTGTATTTACATATTGATCAAATATCGTTGTGATAGCTACTGCCTCTTCCTCATTCACTACCAATTTTCCATCAATGAGAGCATAGCCAATTCCATTTACCTTCCCTGGCTTTCTGCATTCTGCCTTCCATTGTTTGAACACGAATGTTCTCACGTTCAATCTCTGCCACTGCTGACAGAACAGATATCATAAGCTTTCCGGCATCTTTGGATGAATCTATTCCATCCTCTACACAAATCAGGTTCACTCCAAAATCCTGCATTACTTGTAATGTTGCAAGTACATCTGCCGCATTTCTTCCAAATCTGGAAAGTTTAAATACAAGCACATAAGATACTCCATCTTTTCCTGACTTAATATCCTTCATCATCTGATTAAATGAAACTCTTCCCTCCCATAATATGAATACCGAATTTTAATCCAAGTTCATGTACATAAGAAGCAGGTGTGTAAATCCGCTTCCGTCTGCTGATGACGGAAATCTGCCGGGACTGGGCTGAAAACATACCCAGTCAATCTTTCCACCTTCACACATCATAAAGAATCTGGTGCCATTATCCAATACTTCAATACCCTTTTGTACATAGTCAGATAATGCCCATTCTCCATCTGCACGATCCATATCATAATCCATAGCGTCGGAATCTGCCAGATGCTCATCCATCAGAATAACCCTTCCATCTTCAGCCGTAACCGCTTCTGCATCAGCCTGTGTATAGGTAACCTTGTATCCTGCTTCCGGTCCGTCCAGTACTGCTCCTCCACGGTCTTCATAGCTATTGCTCGGAAGTGCCTTGACATAATCTTCATCTGCTATTGCTCCAAGATAGTCAGATGCTGCCTGAAACTGGGGATGGCTCATACCATCACCAATAAACAGAAAACATATTTCGGTGCTTTTGCTGTTTCTTCTTGCGTCTGCGTTTCTGCAGATACTTCTGTTACGATTGTTTCCTGCTCTGTTGCTGCTGTACTTTCTGTCTGTGCCGGTGACGGTGACTCAGAAGAAGTCTGGTCTGCTGCAGGTGCTCCGGAGCATGCTGCCATAGACATTGCCATTACAACAGCAAGCATACCCTTCATCATACTCTTAATTCTCATAATCGTTTCTCCTCTCTGAAACATGTTTTGTTTTTCCTCTGCTTCACTATACAATACCGTTGTAAAAACCAATGTCCAAAGTAGGAAAAATTTGAGTAAATTCCGACACTTATTTTATGCAGTTCTATCTTTATGAGATTTCATCAACATCATAATACTTAAAATCCCGGAAGCAGGCACTTCCTCCTGTTTCCTCTGCCGCATAGCAGAACAGACCAAACCGGCAACCAGTAAAATGATCCAGTTTGAAGTACAGCTTATGCACGGTTCCGATGGGTAGCCAGTCTCCCTTATTTACCCGGTAATAGCAGCGTACTTCATCCTTCATGTTACAGAAATCTGCTTCAAGACGAAAATCCATCTGGTGTGATTCAACAACAGTTCCTTCCGTCATATCCAATATACCATCTTCTTTTTTATCCAGCATAAGGACTTCATATTTTCCATGATGTTTTGTAATGCCAACTGCAGCATAACAGCTCTGCAACGCACACAAACCTGCGACATCGCCCTCTTTCAATGCAGAAGCATCAACAGTAACCTCAGCTGCGCAGGACGGATAACCCATCCTTTGCGTAAGCGTATTTACTGCCTGTGTAAGCTCTGTACAAACTTCCCGTGTTGTAATTGTATAGGTTCCCTGCAATGCATCCAGATGATAGTACCGTGGATCTGGATCATGATTAAACTGCCAGTGCGGAAGCAGCCCATTACAGAAATCATCACTTCCAACTAATGGCTGATAAATATATCCTGGTCTGGTACTGTGAACCTCTATTTCTTCCGGCACATGTCCGTTCTGTCCAAAAAACGGAAAATGATCCTTCCAGGTAACCGGAACCAGAATAGGAATCCGTCCAACTGCTCCGGAATCCTGAAACAGCATTGCATACCACTTTCCATCCGGCGTATCCACTATTCCTCCCTGTGCCACGCCCTGTCCACAATATCCACGATCATCACAAAGTACATCTCCACCCGTGAATTCTCCTTCCAGAGAATCACTGTAAAAGCATGCTTCCGTCCGCATCCAGCGGTCTCTCAGGGAATGAATCAGAAAAATATAATAATAGCCGTTTATTTTTTGAATATGAGAACCCTCATAGCCTAGCTCCGGGTTCTTATGATCACTGACTAAAAGACGATGTAATCCGTCCTTCTTTGGTGCAGTCAAATCTTCATTCAATTCTGTAATCCAGATTTCATCATTTCCATATACAATATAGTTTCTGCCATCCTCATCAAATAATAAAGAGCCGTCATGATAAAAGCCTTCTATCAGCTGCTTTTTCCATGGACCATCTATTTTTTCCGAAGTATACAAATAAGTCTTACGGGTATCATTTGCCACAAAGCAGATACAAAATCGGCCTTCATGATAGCGCAGGGAAGCTGCCCACATGCCCTGTCCGTAAATATTCTGACCGCTTTTCAGTTGCTGCGCATCCGTATGATCCAACGTCTCATAGACATAAGTCACATGCTCCCAGTGCACCAGATCAAAAGACTGCAGAATCTCACAGCCCGGCATAAAGTGCATGGTTGTGGATACCATATAATAGGTATCTTCTACGCGGATCACGTCCGGATCCGGATAATCCAATCTTGTTATAGGATTTACATTCATTGTTTATTCCTTTCTATTTTATCTCCATATTCTTTCTTTGTTCTATTCTATTCAAGAACCACCGCATTGTGGACGGCCTCCTTTGCATCCTTGCCCCAGGAAAACAGTGTTCACAAAATATAATCTGTATTTAATTATTTAAACTGAGCCAGACGTTCCTCTACCTGAGCCATCATCTGCTCATACTTTGCAAGCTTGTCCTTTTCCTCCTGAACCTTTTCAGGCTTTGCATTGTTTAAGAATTTCTCATTTGAGAGCATGCCCCTTGAGCGCGCAAGCTCCTTTGTAAGCTTATCCTTTTCTTTATTGAGTCTTTCCTTTTCCTTCTCGAAATCAACAAGGTCCTCAAGCGGCAGGTATGCAACCGCATCAGGTATCACTACTGATACAGCGTCATCTCCAATACCGGCCTTGCCCTGCTGTACTGTAATCTCGCTGGTAAATGCAAGATTTACATATACCTCCTTGTTGTCCTCGAATACCTTTCTGACTGCCTCATCATCACTTGTGATGAAAAGCTTTGCCTTTCTTGAAGGTGGAACATCCATCTGTGTACGGACATTTCTGATACCCTTTACGAGGTCCTTGCAGTGCTCGATTGCGGCTTCTTCTGCCGGGAAATTCCACTCTTCCTTGTACTCAGGCCATTTAGAGAGCATGATAGTCTCCTCGTCTGACTGAAGTGTGCAGAAGATTTCCTCTGTGATAAACGGCATATATGGATGAAGGAGCTTCAGTGCATTTACAAGTACTGTCTTAAGCGTCCAGAGTGCTGCATTTGCTGACTCTGGGTTTTCATCCTTCTTGTAGGTACGAACCTTTGCAATCTCGATATACCAGTCACAGAACTCGTCCCAGATGAAGTCGTATACCTTTTGTACTGCGATTCCAAGCTCGAACTTGTCCATGTTTTCTGTGGCATCCTTTGCAAGAGTATTTACCCTTGAAAGAATCCACTTGTCTGCTGCATGAAGCTCATCAAGCTTTGGCTCTCTAAGCTCTACACCTTCAAGGTTCATCATGATAAATCTTGATGCATTCCATACCTTGTTGGCGAAGTTTCTTGAAGCCTCAACTCTCTCCCAGTAGAAACGCATATCATTTCCCGGTGCATTTCCTGTGATAAGTGTCAGACGAAGCGCATCTGCACCATACTTGTCGATAACCTCAAGCGGATCAATTCCGTTTCCGAGTGATTTACTCATCTTGCGGCCCTGAGAATCTCTTACGAGTCCGTGGAAAAGCACTGTGTGGAATGGTGCCTTGCCCATCTGCTCATAGCCTGAGAAAATCATTCTGATTACCCAGAAGAAAATGATATCGTAGCCTGTTACGAGCACATCGTTTGGATAGAAATAGTCCAGATCCTCTGTCTTTTCAGGCCAGCCGAGTGTTGAGAATGGCCAGAGCGCTGATGAGAACCATGTATCAAGTGTATCAGGATCCTGTGTCCAGTGCTCCTTGCCACACTTAGGACATTTGCCAGGCTTTTCTATTGAAACTACCATCTCTCCACAGTCATCACAGTACCATGCAGGTATTCTGTGTCCCCACCAGAGCTGACGGCTGATGCACCAGTCGCGGATATTGTCTGTCCAGTTGAAGTATGTCTTGTCCATTCTTGAAGGAAGGAGCTTGATTTCTCCGTTCTTTACTCCCTCAACTGCAGGCTTGATCATCTCGTCCATCTTGACGAACCACTGCTGCTTGATCATTGGCTCAACTGTTGTGTGACAGCGGTCATGCACACCTACATTGTGTGAATGTGGTACAACCTTTACTAAAAGACCCTGCTCCTTAAGGTCCTCAACCAGTGCCTTTCTGCACTCGTATCTGTCCATTCCGGCATATTTTCCGGCCTTTTCATTCATTGTGGCATCATCATTGATTACAACGATTTCCTCTAAGCTGTGGCGTTTTCCTACCTCGAAATCGTTAGGGTCGTGTGCAGGTGTAATCTTTACACAGCCTGTTCCAAATTCTTTATCTACGTATGAATCTGCGATTACAGGAATCTCTCTGTCTGTGCATGGAAGCTTTAAGGTCTTTCCGATGATATCCTGATAGCGCTCATCATCAGGGTTTACAGCTACGGCTGTATCTCCGAAAAGTGTCTCCGGACGTGTTGTTGCTATCTCTACAAATCTGCCTTCCTCGCCAACTACAGGATAGTTAATGTGCCAGAAGAAGCCGTCCTGCTCCTCATGCTCTACCTCTGCATCTGAAATAGATGTCTTACATACCGGACACCAGTTTACGATTCTTGAGCCCTTATAAATCCAGCCCTTCTTATAAAGCTTTGTAAATACCTCCTGTACTGCGTGTGAGCATCCCTCATCCATGGTAAATCTCTCACGCTGCCAGTCTGCTGATGATCCAAGCTTACGAAGCTGCTTTACGATACGTCCGCCGTACTCTTTTCTCCAGTCCCAGCATTTCTCGAGGAACTCTTCTCTTGTAAGGTCTGCCTTGTTGATTCCCTGCTCTTTAAGTGCCTGGATGACCTTTACCTCTGTTGCGATGGATGCGTGGTCTGTTCCCGGCTGCCAGAGTGCATTGTAGCCCTGCATTCTCTTGTATCTGATAAGGATATCCTGCATGGTGTTGTCAAGGGCATGTCCCATGTGCAGCTGTCCTGTGATGTTTGGTGGTGGCATCACGATTGTGAATGGTTTTTTGCTGCGGTCTACCTCAGCATGGAAGTAGCCATTGTCTTCCCACTTTTTGTAAAGACGGTCCTCGATGTCCTTTGGATCGTAGGTTTTGTTTAGTTCTTTGCTCATGTTTTCCTCCTTTTATATGAATGACGCAAAAGCTTTGGGGGCTTTGTTGTGTCAGGTCGCGCATTATGTATGGAATTATGTTCATGATTACGCTGCCAAGACACTGTAAAAATTATGATTAGGGATTGCTTAGACCATGACGCAACCGGCTTTTAGCGCCGTCCATGGCGCTAACGCCTCGCCCGCACGTCCATGTGCGTGCGTTGCTGGGCTGTGTACATAATTTTAACAGTCTCTAGGCAGCTCCATAAATCACATAATTCCATACATAATGCGCGGCCTGATAATTCAGGCTGTGAGCTTTTGCTGTTTTTCTTTTCATTTAGCTATGGGCGACCGATTGGATTGCATGCGCAATCTTCCGGTCTTACAGTTTTAGTACATGCCATGACGAAAATAGCATAGTAGCAAATAAATTTGCGCTATATGTGCACATCTCAGTCTACAAAAAACGCCCCTCCGGTCTACGACCGGAAGGGCGAATAAGCGCTGTACCACCTTCGTTTACATCAGAGCGACATATACACTAAAATATATGACATATACGCTCGAATGCCTCTTGTCCTGTAACGTGGACGAATCGGAAGAACTTATGTCAAATCTCGTTATATATAGATTTAACTTTCTGGGTTCTTCGGCTCAAAAGCTACCTTCCATGATTTCTGTCTTAAGCACCTTTCAGCCTGCCCAAAATGTATCACCATCTTACGGACCGGATGCTCTCTCTGAAAGCTTTCGTCATGTACTCCTCTTTCTTATGCCTTTAAATATTTGCCTGTTTCTTTCTACAATATTAAAGTGCATTGGGTGATTTGTCAATATGATTTTTCAATCATCATAATGACCTTTACATGAAACAATATAAATTATCTCATCTTTTTCATAATAAACAATTCGATTAGTGTCATCAATGCGTCTGCTCCACATACCACTAAGATTTTCCTTTAATGGTTCCGGTTTACCTATACCCTCAAACGTACTTCGCTGAATATCCTTGATAAGTCCATTAATTCTTTTCAGTGTTTTCTTATCCTGCGTCTGCCAGTATAAATAATCGCTCCATGCCCTATCTTCCCATAGTAACCTCATTAGTCCTCCTCTATCAAATCATGCTCTGCGAAGTGAGCTTTGCCATCCTTAATATCGCGCACGATATTTTCCAAATAACGGATATTGCTATCAGAATAAAACGGATCTACCGATACCTCAAAAGGAATACGCTTTTCTCTGCCTACTTTTTTTGCAAAAACGGTGAACGCTGCACTCATAGAAAGACCTAATTCCGAACACACCTGTTCCATGCTTTTTTTTACATCTGCATCCAATTTAAAATTAACATTAACTGACTGTGACATATACAACACTCCTTTCTTGCTTATAGTATATGCAACAATAAAGAAAATATCAATAAGATTTCTTCATTTTTTCTTTATTATAAATTTTTACTTTCAAAGAAATAAGTGCTCGCTATAAGTGCTGTTCCGCCTATATATGCCATCTTATCGCTCAAGTGTGAACGGCTGATAAGCTTGTCAGTATAGTTTTCATCATATTTTGTGCAGTACTGTATAAAAAGCTTATATATACTTGTATTTTCAAACATTGAACCAAACACTATCGTGCAATCCGGAGCCAGAATAGTCAACACATTTACAGCGACACGTGCCATTCGTTCTATTGCTCCAACAAGTATCTCAGAAATTGTCTTATCCATCCTTGTTATGTAGCCGTTGCCCTCATTTTCTACCCACGAAGTCAAGAGCTCTCTTGTTATAAGATTTTTATCACCGGCTGTTTCTTCGTATAGCACCGGGGTATTTTCCTTGGAATATATCTCCTTTATGCGGTCACACAGGGCAAACATGGATACTCTTGTTTCAAGACAGCCATGTCTGCCACATCTGCACTTAAGTCCATCAGGCTCTATGATGTAGTGTCCTATTTCTGCTGCGTTGTGCTGATTGCCCTCATATAGCTTATTGTCCACAACTATCGCAGAGCCGACACCCGGGCCCCACTTAATAAAAACAATATTGTTTCCATATTTTCCGACACCATAAAGCATTTCGGCTTCCGCAAATGCTTTGACGTTGTTTTCAAGTATTACCGGACACTGAATCTGTTTTTCAAGTATTTCTCTTATTTTTACTTGATTGTTCCATATGCCATAAGCGTGTATACTGATGCCATTATTCCTGTCAACTATTCCCGGAACACATATTCCGATTCCAAGAATATCTGACAGCTTAAGTTCATTTTCCCAAAGCTGAAGCTTTATTTCCTTTGCCAGTTCTTCTAAAAACAGCTGTGGTTCAATGTCCGTCCGGGTATGTACCTTAGTTTCAACAAGCACATTTCCCCTGATATTGGTAACTGTAATGCTCGTGTCTACAGCCTCAATATTTACAGATACTATATACTTAAAATCATAATTGATATCCACAAGCACCTTCTTACGGCCCGCTCTCTTCTGCTCCTTCATCTCACCCTTTTCAAGTATCATGTGAGCTTCCATCATATCATTGCACAGCATGGTCACAGCCGCCGGTGTGAGTCCTATCTGATTGGCAATATCCTTCCTTGACATTGCGCCGTTTTTCTGCAGTATCTTAAGTATCTGAGATTTATTATTGTTTTTTACACTATCAAGGGAAATTCCGGTTTTAACCATTAATTCATGCTCCTTATTTATGCTTCAACATTCTTTGTTGCAACTATATCCACACCGGTTGCTGCAGCATCACTTAGCAGTACATCACCTATATGCACCGGTGCCTCTACCGTGATCCGGTTGATACAGTCCATCACATCCATTATCTTTTCCTTTGGAATATCCTGTGCTGTCTTTACGGATACCATAGGTATTGTGCCGTTTTTCACACAGACTGTGCTTGTCACGATTCGCATCGGATGTGTCACTTCCTTTGCTCCGTAGTCTGCTCCGCGCTTGCAGGTATTTCCGGTTACTGTGACATTTTCTCCGTCTATTGTCACCTTAAGGGCACAGCCCAGAGGGCAGCCTATACATGTCAAATTTCTCTCTTCCATGATACTATGCCTCCTCAATCTTTATCGTAATTGTGCAGGGATTGTCTGTTTCGATGAGCTGCTTCTTCTGCAGCACTACCTGCTCCATCTCACCCGGTGCCATTACAGGGCGCTTGCGGTGCTGTAATTGTTTATCATCCAGATATACTGCAATATAACAATTCTTATACACAGCTCCCACTCGAAATCTTACCGTCACAGTATCATCCATCTGTGCAGTATTTATAGTGCTTGGGACAGTATATCTGACTCCGCCTGTAGCAGTTATCGATATTTCTTTGCCATCATCACTCTTATCACCGCCGTTTTTCACATACTCTGCGGCATGGCGGCCTGCTGCTGTTGCTTCCTCTGACACATAATCCACGAGGTCGTGCACATGAAGCACATTTCCACAGGCAAATACACCCGGCACATTGGTCTCAAGGCTTTCGTTTACAACAGGTCCGCTTGTTACAGGATTGAGCTCTACACCTGCTGTTTTTGAAATCTCATTTTCCGGAATGAGTCCGCATGAGAGTAAAAGCGTATCGCACTCGTAAAACTCCTCTGTTCCCTCAATAGGCTTGTTATGCTCGTCAACCTGAGCGAGAGTGATGCCCTCCACACGCTCCCTGCCCTTTATATCAACCACTGTGTGGCTAAGCTTAAGCGGGATATTAAAATCATCAAGGCACTGCACAATATTACGCTTCAAGCCTCCTGAATACGGCATGAGTTCTGCAACCACCTGCACCTTGGCACCCTCCAAGGTCATTCTTCTTGCCATGATAAGACCGATATCTCCTGAGCCAAGTATTACTACCTTTCGTCCCGGCATGTATCCCTCTATATTCACCAGTCTCTGAGCTGTACCCGCCGAGAAAATTCCTGCCGGTCTGTAGCCTGGTATGTTTAGGGCACCTCTTGCTCTCTCCCTGCAGCCCATCGCAAGTATTACTGTCTTTGCAGCGATATGGAAAAGTCCGTCTGTACGGTTCATAGCCGTGACTATTTTATCGTTTGACCCATTTTCGGACTCGTCACCGGTTGAGATATCCATGACCATCGTATTCAGTCTGTACTCTATGCCAAGCTCTTTGACCTCTTTGATAAATCTGCCGGCATATTCAGGACCTGTGAGTTCCTCCTTAAAGGTGTGCAGGCCAAAGCCATTGTGTATACACTGGTTTAATATGCCGCCAAGCTCGCAGTCTCTTTCCAGTATAAGTATTTTATCTATTTTATTTTTCTTAGCGGAAGCTGCTGCCGCAAGACCTGCCGGGCCGCCTCCTACTATCACAATATCGTAAAATTCCATATTGTCCCCCTATGTTAATCTGATATTAACCCAATATCAATCTTTCGTTACCTGTCTCTTTGAAGTAAGACAGACTATCCGCGATTCTTGCTCATTCCAACAACTATCTTTGACTTTCCACCGCTTTTAGTGATGTCAAGCTGCGAAATGCCTCTCTCCCTGGCGATAATCTCCATAGTTCTCGGAGAACAGAAGCCTGCCTGGCACCTGCCCATTCCGGCTCTGGTGCGTCTCTTCACACCATCAAGCGACTTTGCGCCTAACGGTCTGTTTACCGCATCCATTATCTCGCCCTCCGTAATCATCTCACAGCGGCAGATTATGTTACCATACTCAGGCTTTTCTTTTATCAGCTCTTTATACTCATCCTCTGAAAGCTTCTTTGGATTTAAAATACCTTTTCTTGTCTCGATAAAGTCCGCATTTTTAGAAGGCTTAAAAAGCCTCTCAACTATTGCTGCCACTCTCTCACCGATAGCCGGTGCACTTGATAAGCCCGGTGACTCTATACCTGCACAGTCCACAAAAAATGGTGCATCTTTAAGCTCCTCGATGATAAACTCATGTCCGTCCTCATGTGCACGGTTTCCTGCAAACGATGTGATGACCTGACGCATAGGAAGTGACGGCACCGAACGTGTGCCGGATGTCGTAACATGCGCTAAGCCCGCTCTTGTTGTATTTGTACTATCCTTGTCATCATGATCATCTGCTGTAGGTCCGATTAGGATATTTCCGTGTACTGTCGGGGTTACAAGCACGCCCTTGCCGTATTTTCCCGGAAGCTGGAAGATTGTCTTGTCAACGATACCACCAGCTGCCCTGTCTAATAGCTCGTACTCTCCGCGCCTTGGTGTGATATGGATTTTGTTTTCACTCACCATGTTGTGAAATACATCAGCATATACACCAGCTGCATTTACAACGCAGCGTGCATGAATTTCTCCATTTTGAGTAATGAGAATATAGCCTGTCTGCTCCTTTTGTATCTCCTTCACCTCGGTGTTAAATAAAAACTCCACACCGTTTGCCGCAGCATTCTCAGCAAATGCAATATTCATGCCAAACGGACATACAATGCCTCCTGTCGGGCAGTAAATAGCTGCCACCACCTCATCAGACAGATTCGGCTCCATCTCATGTGCTTTCTTTGAATCAAGAATTTCAAGTCCCGGCACGCCATTTGCGATTCCCTGATTGTAAAGCTCCTTAAGCCTTGGCATATCGTCCTCGCTAAAGCACACTATCAGCGAGCCGTTTCTTCTGAACTCAAAATCAAGCTGCTTCGAAAGCTCGTCCATCATCTCATTTCCACGGATATTCATCTGTGCCATAAGTGTACCGGTCTTACAGTCAATTCCGGAATGGACAATAGCACTGTTGGCCTTTGAGGTGCCACAGCACACGTCCTCCTCCTTTTCCACTACGCAGATGGACAGGTTATATTTCGATAGCTCTCTTGCACAGGCGCTTCCCGATACTCCCGCTCCTATAATTACTACATCATACATGTTATTTTCTCCTACCAATTTCCATATATATTTTTACTTTCAGTCATCCTTCGCCCAGTTAAATGCGCAGGCGACAGCCTTTTTCCACATTTTACGCTTCTTTTCTCTCATATCATCCGCTATCTCCGGCTCAAACACACGGTCAATAGCCCAGTTTCTCTTTATATCATCCATGCTGTCCCAATAGCCCACTGCAAGCCCTGCGAGGTACGCTGCGCCCATGGCTGTTGTCTCCACACACACAGGCCTATTGACCGGTGCATTGCTGATATCAGCCTGCATCTGCATGAGCAGATTGTTGGCACTGGCGCCGCCGTCCACCTTAAGCGATGTGAGATTGATGCCCGAATCAGCCTTCATTGCCTCAAGCACATCATTTACCTGAAATGCCATTGATTCCAGAGTGGCCCTTATGACATGGTACTTGTTTACACCTCTCGTAAGACCCACAATAGTTCCTCTCGCATACTGATCCCAGTACGGTGCCCCAAGCCCTGTAAATGCCGGCACCACATAACAGCCGTTTGTATCCTTTACCTTTCTCGCCATGTACTCTGAATCAGTTGAGGAATCGATAAATTTCATCTCATCGCGGAGCCACTGTATTGAGGCTCCTGCCACAAATATTGAGCCCTCCAGCGCATATACCACCTTGCCGTCTATGCCCCAGGCTATTGTGGTAACAAGTCCGTTCTTTGATGAAACAGGCATCTCACCTGTATTCATCAGCAGAAAACAACCTGTACCGTATGTATTTTTGGCTTCTCCTGCCCTAAAGCAGGTCTGACCAAAAAGCGCTGCCTGCTGGTCTCCTGCCGCTCCCGCGATAGGAATCGGTCCCCCGAAGTACACCGGATTCACCTCACCATACACACAGCTTGACGGCATAGGCTTTGGAAGCATGCTCTTTGGTATGTCAAGCTCCTTAAGTATCTCATCATCCCACTTTAAGGTATTGATATTAAACATCATGGTTCTTGATGCATTGGAATAATCCGTAACATGCACCTGCCCCTGAGTGAGCTTCCATATAAGCCATGTCTCGACTGTTCCAAACAAAAGCTCGCCTCTTTCGGCTCTCTCCCTTGCTCCCGGCACATTGTCAAGGAGCCACTTGAGCTTAGTTGCCGAAAAATAAGCATCTATCACAAGACCTGTCTTTTTCCTGAAGGTCTCGGTAAGCCCCTTTTCCTTCAGTGAATCCGCATACTCTGCCGTGCGCCTGCACTGCCATACTATTGCGTGATAAACCGGCTCTCCCGTATTTTTGTCCCACACAATCGTGGTCTCTCTCTGGTTAGTAATGCCTATCGCACATATGTCGGCTGCCGGAGCCTGTATATTTGCCATTGCCTCCTTTGCCACCTCAAGCTGTGTGGCCCAGATTTCCTCTGCATCGTGCTCCACCCAGCCTGGCTTCGGGAAAAACTGCGTAAATTCCTTCTGTGCCACGCTGCACATCTCGCCCTTCTCATTGAAAAGTATACATCTGTTGCTGGTCGTGCCCGCATCTAATGCCATAATATACTTTGCCATGTAAAAATCCTCCAACCAATTATTCGGTACCTAAATACTACTATTATTATAGCATGATATTTAAGCTATTTCCATAAAATCAGTACTCACAGACTTCGATTTCAAGCATATGTCCTAAAACCTTTAACTCATCTGAACAATCTCCGTAAATCACCACAAAATGAGGCTCCCAACCATCCTTTACACTTTGATTTACAATATCATAGCTATTTTTGTCTGTCCTGACTACAATTGATGTTCCGCAAAACTGCTTAGGCTTGTCGAGAGCACTTCCTGTTGTGACAAAAAATCTAAAGCTTCCATCTGCTTTTTGTCCTACTCTGAACACTGTGACTTTGTCAGCCGCCTTACAGCCAAAGTCCATTACAGGGCCAATCTTTCTGTTCGGATGCACTCCGATTGTTGCACCTGTGTCCTCTCTTGCGATAGAGCATGCAGCTGTTCCGCAATGCCAGAATGTAATTGTATTTTCACTCTCATCAAGAGACACCGGATCTCCGAAAAATACAGCCTGCTCAGATAATTTCATTCCCATATACATAGAGAGTGCTCCATATGTATCAGCCTCGCAGCTTGCAGCAACCCCCATATCATTTAGCATAGCAAGCACGCCACAAACAGGTGTTCCAAACGCGGTAAAGAAATCAGGCCAACATCTTGAAGAAAGTGCTCCAATATTATTTTCATCTACATACTCCTTATAGGCCTTGCACAGTCTCGCAAAATCCTTTCGATTATTGTCAGGAGTCTTGTCAAGACCAACAGTACACTTAGTCATTTTATCGAGATATTCACTGCACTCATCATCAGTATATCCCTTTGCCATATCAATAAGCTCTCTCACCTCAATTGACTCAAGTGTTGCTCCGAATACCTTTTGCATGTCAGCATCCATTGCACGTCCAAATCCAAATCCCTGAGGTGTATGTCCGACTGAGGCAATCCTTAGATTTTTAAGCTCATTTTTAAGCCATGCTGCACGAATACAGGCACTAATTGTTTTCTTTGTCCTCTCCTCCTGTGGAGCTCCAAAGATATATTCAAAGTTACCATCCCTAAACGCAGCCAGTGCATTTCCTGCCGAATATGCTCCCGTCAATGAATTTAATCTCAACCGGCCTCCATCTATAACCGGCTCACGAAGTGTCCAAAGCAATACCGGACACGAAAATCTTTTAAGAACCTCACTCGCATAAGCTGCATTTGCAAAGGTTATATTCTGTAAAATTATCAGGGATGGCTCTATTGTATCAAGAAAATTAGTTAAATCCTGAATTGATAAAAGCATTTTATCCGGTACAATTGCAGCATCCGTTATTGTATTTAATAAGTCTATTGATTTTTCAAATTCCTTCTGTGCGCTCTCCAAATGAAATGTCGGAACCCCGACCGGCACATATGCCACCTGAAATTTTGTCATATATTTTACCTCCAATAAAATTTTCAAAAACTACTTAACCATAAGCAGTATTCCTGATATAAAAAGTAATATGTAGGTGAGCTTCATAAATATTTCCTGGCTCATCCTCTTTACAAGCACTGAGCCTGCTGCCATTCCCGCTATCAAAAACGGAATCGATATGCATTGAGTCATAACAAGCCCTGCATTCCACATTCCCGCGCATATATCCTGAACAAGTATCATCGAATTTAATATAATCCAAACAGTAGAAATAGTTGCTCTAAAGCTTGTCTTTTCCTTTATCTCATTGGATAAATACCCTATCAGAAGCGGTCCGCCTGACACAAACATACCATGAACTATTCCCGCACCAATAAGTAACAGCATTGATTTCCATGATGATTTTTCTTTTGTATCACGCTGCCTTTGCCCATATATGCTGTAAAACCCATGTATTGCAAGAAATATCACAAAAATACCCAGAAACTTGTATAATACTGCATCATATCCTGCAAGTGCGTTCTTTAGAAAAAAGCCGCCAAAGATTCCTATAGCCATGACGATGACTACCTTTTTCAACTGCTTCCAGTCTACATGTTTCCATTGTGTAACAAAGACATACACTCCGGCAAGAATACCAAGTACATTTAATATCGGCTTAGCGACATCATATCCCACCAGAATTAGGCTAGGAGGCATTGCGAGGATGGTCCCCGCAAAGCCTGTAATGCCCTGAATCACATTTGTCAGAAAAATTATTATGTAAAATAAAACAGTGTTCATTTATTTGACTCCATATTTTTCTCTGATTTCTTCAAATATATCAGCAAACTCACTATTTTTTCTGTAGAAGGCAGGTGTATAGCCAAGCTCGGCTGATACTGTTATTTCTCCGCCGTGATACTCTTCGCCTGTCCACAAATGTACCCATTCATCCTGTGGCAGATACACATCCCATTCATGCTTATCCTGCTCATAAACAGGTGCTATCAGCATATCTCTTCCAAAAAGATACTCATACTGTATGTCATAAGCTTTCGCATCAGACTCATAATGCATGAACAAAGGTCTTTGCACCGGATGTCCACTGTCTGCATTCTCTTCAACAAGTGTCTTTGTATACGGTGCAAGCATCGTGTATACATCAACGAGTCTCGCCAGCCGCTCCATGGTATCCTCATCATCGTAATACTGAAAATTGGTATCCGGTCTGTTTCCCTCATGTGTCCTCATAAATGGTGTAAACATCGCCATCTCAGCCCATCTGAGAAACAGCTCCTTTGTACGAGTATTATCAAAAAGCGATGTATAGCCTCCAATATCACTATGCGTGAGCCCACATCCCATCATTCCTGCACTAAGTGCTCCGCAGATAACAGATGCGAGTCCATCATGTATTGTAAAGTCAACAGACTGATCGCCGGCCCACAGCAATGTGCAGTATTTCTGGCTTCCTGCACCTCCGGCACGCATGAAGTAAACCACATCTCCAAGCTTTCCTGACTCTTTTACTGCCTCATAGTTACACTTTGCCCATAGCACCGGCCAGTGATTGTGCTCAATCATAGGTGATTTACCGCTGTATAAGCATATATCATCTGTAGGCAGATACTCTCCAAAGTCTGCCATCCAGCCATCAATGCCTATACCAAGTGTGTATTCTTTAATAATATCCTTAAACCACTCGAATGCCTCCGGATTTGTGAGATCCACAACTCCACAATAAAATTCACCAAAATCCACGAGATAATCACTGCCATCTGCCTTTGTTGCAAAATAGCCTTTTTCCTTGCCTTCCTTATAGAGCTCACCATCATTTACCAGATATGGATTAACATATCCCAAAAATTTTATGCCCTTTGCATTTATCTCTTTAATCTTCTTTGGCAGATCCGGATACATTTCCTTGTGGTATTTCCAGTCCCATTGGAGTCTCTTTCCGAATGATGTCACTCTCTTTCCGCACCAATCCTGGCACCATATGCCAGCTACCTTGATGTTCCTATCAAGGGTCTTATCAAGCAATCCAAATGACCTTTCATTTCCACCCTGAACACCGATTATGAGACCATTGTATACCCAATCCGGGAGCTTTGGCTGTCTTCCAAAATATGTTGTGATTCTCTCAAGCAGTTTGAGATATGTATCAGCACACTCTATGCGGATCTGCTTAGGCACCTCCCATATCTGCAGCTCATGAAAGCTGTCATTTCTGAAATCAAAATCAGCATATGCTGTTGAATCCACATGCAGATAATATTTATTTGTGGAAACAAAGGTTGGCTGTGGATAATTTGTGTTGTAATAGTCTCCTCCAGCTTTATTTTCTACATCCGAACGCCATGTAACGTAAGTTGTCTTATCACGTCCGACACCTGGTTCAGATGTCCAGATAGGAAAATTTCTTCCACGCAGATTAAAGTAAGACATCTGCTCACCGCAGCCATAGCATTTTTCCTCTTTATCCGCGGCTACCCTAAACCAGAATCGGTTAATCCTGTCATCCTTTTGTTCAAAATCAATGGTACACAGATTTTCGTCACATTTAATTTTCGCAATGATATAGCTTTCAAAGCATAGTCTGACTGTATCAGCTGTCTGAATCACATCTGTGAGCTTTAGTGGAAAACGCTCGGTAACATAATCTGTTATCTTGAAGTTACCTCTGTACATATCAACATCTTCCTGTCCTACTCCGACATAAATCATCGGTCTTTCTTTGCTATGCTCCAGAATCCTTTTTTCTCCCACAAAAAGCTGAAATTCATTATCATTTACTTTAATCTGCATTTAATAACCTCCCTAAGCTGTCTTTTTACGCTTGTTCATCTCTTTCACAATCAGAACAATTGTCTCAATCACAAATATTGCTGTTACAATAGCAATTCTTACTACATTTTTGTTCTCTGTTGCAATTCCTGCAGGCGAGAAAATGAAATACTCATATACCAGGAATGAAACAAGCCAGATTGCAAAAGCATTTTTATGCTTCCATGCTGTCATATCATAGCCATCATTTCTTGAAGCACTCTTGTCAAATACCTTTGTATTTGGTGCAATCTTGCTGCATACAAAGATGATTACAAGCATGATAACAAATGAGATAGCGTATATATACATATAATTAATTCCACTAACAGCATTTGTGAATGGTGTGTCAATATGTGGGAAGATAAACTTGTAGCATGCGTAAAATGCAATATGGAATATTGTTGCACATATTGCTCCAAGCTTAGAGCCCTTCTTTGAGAACATTCCTACAAGCACCATTGTAATGATAGGAATATTATAAAAACCTGTAAAGCTTCGTCCGAAATCATAAAGTCCTGTGCTAAGCACATCAAGGAATGGTGTAAAGATAATGGCAAATGCTGCAAAGCCCCATCCAATTTTCTTTGCAAGTTTTACTGTAGCTTCCTCTGAGAGATTTGGGTTAAAAATCGGCTTATAAATATCAATCATAAATACGGTACTAGCTGCATTGAGAAATGAATTATAAGTTGAGATAATTGATCCAAACAATGCTGCACAAAACAGTCCTACAACCGGCCATGGCAATGACCTAGCTACAAGTGAAGGATATGCAAAATCCTTGCTTGTAAGACCTGGTACAAGTCTTGCTGCGATTACTCCGGGAATAACAAGAAGTAACGGTACCATCATCTTTAAAAAGCCTGAAAGTAAAACTCCCTTTTGTCCTTCCTTTAAGTTTTCAGCACCAAGTGCTCTCTGAATAAGTACTTGGTTAGTACCCCAGTAAAACAGATTTGCAAGCAGCATACCTGTAAAAATACATGCAAATGGTACAGGATCATTCTTTCCACCAATCGCATTGAGCTTTGCCGGTTCATATGTAATAACATCCTTCACACCGACAATAAATCCACCTCCGCTTAATTTTCCAACAGCTATAAAACCAAATACGACTACAAGCACTGAGCCTAAAACAAGTAAAATTCCATTGATTGTGTCTGATACAGCTACTGCTCTCATACCTCCAAGTACGGCATATAGTGCACCAATAATACCTACAAGCACTATAAGAATTGTAAGTGCCATACCCTCGCTGATTCCAAATACTGTAGCAAAATCAAAAATCTGCTCAAATGCTATAGCGCCTGCGTACAGACATACAGGAATTCCGATTACTAAATATCCAATAAGAAATAGGATAGAAACCATACGGCGTACACCAACGCCATACCTCTCCTCCATAAACTCCGGCAGCGTTGTATATCCTTTTCTAAGATACATCGGCAAAAACACAAAAGCCATAATAATTGTGGCTATAACCGCTGTTGCTTCCCATGCCATGCCTGACATATTAGCTGCATATGACTGTCCCGACAAACCTACCAGATTTTCTGCCGACAGATTCGTAAGCAGCATTGAGCCTGCAATGAAAAAACCTCCAAGTCCATTTCCGGCAAGGAAATAACCCTTTGCCGTTTTCTGGTCATCGCTATTCTTCACTATCTTTCCTGAAATAATTCCAACCAGTGCTGTGAAAAGCACAAATGTCACCAAAGTAAATACTAAATGCTCCATAAAATCCTCCAATTTAATAGAAAAAATATACATCGATTTGTTGAAACTAACTATTCACATTCAATCTCTCACATGATATACTTTTTCTGAAAATTATTTCCCACGCAACCGAAAGTACAGTAATATGTCCAGTATTCAGTCTTTCGGTCACGTGGTTTTTTTAATAATAAAGTTCCTTATTCTCTCCAAGCAATCCAGGATATGCCCCTTGTTTTATCAATGGTTCTCTATCGGGATGTGCTATTACCCACTTATTTCTTTGCAAAAGCAGTCTCTCTTCTCCTATAGCAGCTTCATCTGTCCCTCCATTATTGAGTGGTGTATTGGTTCCCCTTGGAAGAATCACAACATCCTTAAATCCAATATCTGACACCCTGCATGGTGATAGATGAAGTGTCGTCTGGTACATCTCTATTGCTGTACCCTTTTCCACAAAAAATACCTTTGCATCTTCAATACGGTATGTATTGTCTTTTATCTCCCAGGTATGTCCCAGCACCAGCATAAAGTCAGTTACCGCTATATTGATTTCGCTGCCCTTATGGTACTCAAAACCATTGTATGTGGTGTTTCTGCCATTACAGTAGCCTATCTGTATAGGCATCTCTCCATATATACGATTTTTAAAAAACTCTGCTATATGTGTACGTTCAAGCTCTTCTACTGAAGCCACATATATATTTCCTTTCTCAGGAATTACAGTATTTTGTTCCATAAATGAGATAAGTTCGTTGCAATTGATATTTGAAATCACCCTTCCGTAGGTTTCAAAACATGGATCAGTGACACTGTATATAGTCACAGAATTTTTTTCATTCAAATGTTTTAACATATTTCCCCCACTTATCTTTGCATTGCCTTGACAGCCTTTATAGTAGCGCAGAAATCTTCTTTTCCAAAGCCAAGTTCCATTGCCTTGTCATATACCTGCTTTGCAGCGTTTTCTCCTTGAAGCTTTAATCCACTCTCCTTTGCCATATTCATGCAGATATTCACATCCTTGTACATGTTTTCAATCGAAAAGGCAGTGGTGTAATCCTCATTTTTGATTGGCACATTTTTGGAATCCAGATAAAAGTTCTGTCCACCGCCATATGAGATAGCTGTAGTATAGCTTTCTATATCTATTCCATATGCCCTTGCAAGTGTCAGTGTCTCATTTACACCATTTTGAATCTGTGATACAAGCGCGTTATGGCAGATTTTCATGACCAGACCTTTTCCGTTTCCACCCATCCTGATGATATTTTCTCCCATATAGGAAAGAATCGGCATAGCCTTCTCACATGCTTTTTCATCTCCACCGACATATATTCCGAGCTTTCCTGCAATAGCAGCAGGCTTCGATTTCACAACCGGTGCGTCCACAAACTCTGCGCCCGTCTTCTTTACCATTTCAGAAATCTCCACAGAAACAGATGGATCTATCGTGCTCATATCAATACAGAGCTTTGTATCATCAAGTGCCGGTAAAACCTCCTTATAAACAGCCATCGAATGCTCTGACTTTGGAACCATTGATATAATTACGTCTGATTTTTCTGCCAGCTTAAGCGAACTGCTGCAGCCGATTGCACCCTTGCTCTCCAATAGCTCTACCTTCTCCTTTACGAAATCAAATACATATACCTCATCATCATGCTTCTTCACTATATTCTCACTCATGGACTCCCCCATGATTCCGAGTCCTACAAATCCAATTTTCATTGCCTACAAACACCTCCCTGTTTCATCTATTCTGTAACTGTATTATCCCATGCATTCTGGAATGTCTCAAGTCCCTGTCTGGTATATGCATGTTTGATACTGTCCTTGTATACTGCAAGGCCTGTTGTAACGATATCTGCTCCTGCAACCGCACAGTCTACAATCTGCTTAGGTGTACGGATAGCCGCACAGATAATCTGTGTCTTTCCCTTATATCCATAATTGTCATAGATATCTGAAATAGCCTGAATGTACGCTTTACAATCCTCTCCATTTGCCTCTTTCCAGCCGATGAAAGGTGAAACAAAAAGCGAATTATTCTTTGCCGGCAGAATAGCCTGTGCTGGTGAGAATACGAGTGTCACATTTGTTCTGATTCCCTCTGCCTCGAGTCTTCTTGCTGCCTGAATACCGGCCTCTGTGCACGGAATCTTGATAACAAAGTTGCTGCAGATAGCTGAAATCTTTCTTGCCTCTGCTACCATCTCATCTGCATCATCAAGGTGTGGGTTGATTTCAACGGAAATAGGGAATTTCTCGTATCCCTCGATTCCTTCCGCCTTAACCCAGTCTGCCATCTCACTGATTACAGTAAGGAAAGGCTTTCCGCTTACCATTATGTGGCGTGGATTTGTTGTCACTCCATCAATACCAAATGTATGGTAGGCCTCCTTGATTTCTTCGATTTTTGCACTGTCCAGAAAATACTTCATGATTGCTTCCTCCTTGATAGTTAGTTAAATTTGTTAATTAATTGTTGTAAAAAATATAAGCCGTTATGTTTTTCTCTTGGCTTCTGTTTGTATTATATTACTATAGCATTGACTTTTCAATAGTATATAACGTTGCAAAAGCATTTTCAGCTATTTGTTTAAATTTATTAATCATTTTTTGTGCAATATGCAATAGCCATAAAAAATAAGCAGATAAAACTACTTTTTATTATAAAAAACCACCCGGAACTTTTTTTGCGTTCCGAGCGGTTTTTTAGTTAATCCTGTGATTGTACAGCTCTATCCTTATATGTCAGCTATTATTATCTACTTGCTACAGCTCTTCCTCTACCATGCTCTTCTCTCTGTTGAACGCATCATAGATACATGGAATTACTATAAGCGTAAGGATGGTTCCGTATACGAGACCTCCTATTATTGCGATTGCCATCGGCCTAATCATATCTGAGCCATCTCCGATACCTATCGCCGATGTAAACATTGCGAGTATGGTGGTCATCGCTGTCATCAGTATTGGACGAAGCCTTGTACAGCCTGCGTCTATGATTGCCTCATGCTTGCTCATGCCCTCTCTCCTGGCCTGATTGATGTAATCAATGAGCACGATTCCATTATTTACAATGAGACCTGCCAGCATGATAAAGCCAAGCATTGATATGATTCCGAGCTCATTTCCCGTGATGAAAAGAGCTATAAAGCCTCCTGTAAACGCAAGAGGTATACAGAACATGATAATAAACGGTGAAAGCAATGACTGGAACTGCGCCACCATGATAAGATAGATAAATATCACTGCAAGCACAAGCATAAGTCCAAGCTGACTCATTGACTCATTTATTGTCTCATCCTCGCCCTCCATGTCTATTGAATAGCCATCAGGAATGCTAAGTTTATCAATTTTTGATTTAATTTTATTGCTTAGTAATGTTACATTATGGTTTTCATCAACCGCACCTGATACTGTAATATATCTTGTCTGAGCATCTCGATGAATGGTACTTAATGTCTGTTCCTGTGAAATAGTGCAGATATCACTGAGCGGAATCTCCTTTTCACTGCCATCATTATCCTTATAGGTAAATGTAAGATTTTTGATGTCGTCCACAGTCACATCAGACTGCTCTGCGGATTGTAAGTATACCTCATAGTCCTTTATGTCGGTCGTAATGGTTGTTGCGCTCTTTTGAGATGATATCTCACCGGATACGAGCTGGTATACCTGAGCCACCGTATAGCCATACTTTGCTGCTTTTTCCTTATCCACAGTTATCTTAAGCTCATTGATTGTATCTCCAAGACCGTCATCTATATCTGTCACTCCATTTGTGTCCTTAAGGATATCTGCCACATCACCTGCAAGCTTCTGCAGCTTGTCTATATCATTACCCTTAATCCTGACAGAGAGACCACTTCCGAAAAACTCTGATGAGTCCATAGCCTGCGAAGATGCTGTTACCTTGCAGTCCAGATTCTTTGTGCGTTTTTCAATTTCATCTATTACCTTATCCGATGAAACATCCGACTTCTCATCAAGCAATATATACATGCTCACGCTGTCGCTTCCTGAGCTCATCAGGTTCATGGTCGAGCTGCCGCCTGCTGTAGCTCCTATTGTGTCTATGCCCTTTATATCAGATATTTTGTCCATGACCTTATCAGACAGCTCTGTAAGCTGCTTGAAGTCAAGCTTTTCGTCATCCTTTGCCTCTATGGTAAGTGAAATCTGATTTGACTCCATGTCCATATCCATAAATGTCATTCCCCTTGACATGCAAAGTGCGCCACTGCCGACTAAAAGCACTACTGCCGCAATAAATACCACCGGCTTAAATCTAAGACATGTGCCGAGCACATTTCCATACCAATCCTTAAAACGGTCAAACCATGGATGCTTTATATACTTCGTCTTTTTGAGCATGCCTGAAGCAATTGCCGGTACAAATGTGAGTGCCACTACAAGAGATGCCATAAGAGTAAACGCTACTGTAAGTGCCAGGTCTACAAAGAGCTGTCTCGTGATTCCATCCGTAAAAATAATCGGCGCGTACACACTTACCGTGGTGAGTGTAGAGGCAAAAATGGCTCCTGCCACCTGATTTGCACCCTCAACAGCCGCCTTCTTTACCGAATATCCTTCTCCCCTTAATCTGTAGATATTCTCTATTACTACAATTGAATTATCCACCAGCATTCCTATTCCAAGCACAAGTCCCGACATTGAAATGATATTTAAGGTGATATCCGTAAAATACATAAGCACCACTGCCACAATAACCGATAGTGGTATAGATGCTGCGATAACAAGTGTCGGCTTTATATCCTTTAAGAACAAAAGCAATACGAAAATGGCAAGTATTGCTCCCACTATCATATTCTGCATCACACTTTTTACAACCATGTCGATGTATACGCCCTGGTTCATGAGCACTGTGGTGTGTAATCCGTCATTTTCCTTTTCCAGCGAATTAAGCTTGTCTAAAAGACGGTCTGTGACGTCTCCTGTAGAGTAGCCGGTCTGCTTCTCCATGGAGAGCATTATTCCGGGATTACCGTTGACTATCGCATATGTCTCATCCGAGTTGTCAGTCATCTCAACATCTGCCACATCACCGACATGAATAGGAGCTATTCCATCAAGCTTCATATCCATGAGCACAAGATTTGTTAAATCATCAATTGATTTTATCTCATCCCCCACCTGTACTATGTACTGCGTGCCATTTGAATCATTTACATAGCCTGCAGGCATATCAAAATTTTGAGCGACTAGCAGCTGCGAAAGTGATTCAATTGTTAAAACTGCATTTAAGTTTGACTTGTCAAGTGCATCATCCTTACTCTTTTCCAGTTCCTTCTTTGAGCTGTCAAGAGATGCCGCTGCTGTTGCAAGCTGTGCCGACTGCTGTCCTATGCTTATAGAGCTGATGGCTGCCTGACTGTTTAGATTATCATAGGCATCTAAAAGTGCTGTCTCTCCTTGTGCTATCTGGTCAAGCCCGCTTTGGCACTGCTCTATACCTGTATTCACCTGAATGAGAGTCTGTGCTATCGCTGATGCTGCCGCAGGCAGATCATCTGCTGTGTTTACCTTGATTCCAAGCGCCGAGAGACCTGAAAACTGTGTTGCAATCTGCTTATTAACCTGCTCAAGCTGCGCTTTGAGTGCTGTGCCCGCTTCACCCGGTGCATTTGCGCCCTCTTTGAGTGACGGAATTGTCTTTGTATATGTATCACTATTCATGAAGTCTGAAAGAGCTGACTGAATTGTTTCGAGCTGGCTCTTCTGCTCATTTAAGCTTGCAAGAGTACTCTCCAGCTGAGTTTTCTGCTCTGCAAGCTTTGCCTTTTGCTCCTTTAGCGTATCCACTCCCGCGCTCATCTGATCCGATGCCGATGTGATTGCGTTTTGTCCGCTCTCTATCTTTGCGCTTGCATCATCCATCTGACTTTTTGCATCGTCAAATTTCTTTGAAACGGCATTATTTATTTTCTCATTGAGCGCATCTATCTTGGCCTGATTCATCGTGACCTGTATCTGCTCGGTGAGCTCACCTGTCGCAGTCACTGATGCGACTCCCTCTGTACTCTCAATTGCAGGCTTAAGTGTGTTTTCCACAAAGTCTGTGATTTCCGACTTGCTTTTCCCATCCATATCCACAGCAGTCATCATGATTGGAAGCATGTCCGGATTTATCTTCATAATGGTCGGAGTACCCACTCCATCCTTCCAGCCAGCCTTGACCTGATCTATTTTCTGCTGCATCTCTATCACTACAGAATCCATGTTGGCATTCTGCTCATACTCGCATGTCACCAGCGAATAGCTGTTATATGACATTGAGCTTACGTTTTTGATATTTGACGTAGTTGCCATAGCTGCTTCAAGCGGCGCGGTGACATCGCTCTCCACCTCCTGTGGACTTGCTCCCATATCTGTTGTCACGATAAGTGCATACTGAAAGCTCATATCCGGCAGCAGATCTGTCGTCATCCTGCCAAGCGATACAACACCAAGTACTATTACCAGCAATACTCCTACAAGTACAGTAAAAGGCTTTTTTACACTATATCTGGATATCATCTGACCCCTCCTTCTTCTTTTCTTTGATAATGTCCTGCCTTAGTTTGATAGACAATGTGATTACTGCGATTTTCACAATAAATTTAATTCGCTGTTATACTTTTATTATACAATGTGGCGGATTGCAACTCAATTGGTTTATACTTTTTTAAGAGTTTTTGACAATAAAAAGACACCCAATTATACGATTAATATAATTCGATGTCCTTAAATGTCCTTAAATGTCTTTTAATATCTTTTATTTATTTCAGCTTCAGATGCCCTCTTCCTCTGTCTCATCCTCATCATCATTGATACCTGCAACAGCACTTGTAACAGCTCCGATTACAGCGACAAGTGCAAAGATGATAACTAAAAAAATAACTATAAAGAATGCTACTAAAAAACCTGTATCTGTCATATAATTTACCCCCATAGCTGTCTCACAGCTTCTTTAAAATATAGTTTTAGTTTAACACACTTGTCTGTAAATAACAATATCGTAAAGGGCTAAATTATTGACTAAATATTGACTAAAATATTGATTTATGAAATTGCTCAGTCCTTGATCTGCATACCGTTTGCATCCATATGATAGCCTTCAGTCATGATCAGCTTTGATACCGGAACTATCTCATAGCCCATGTCCTGAAGCTTCGTGAGCATCTCATCGAGTGCCTGCGAGGTGTATTTCGCGCCTAGATGGCAGAGTATTATCGAGCCACAATCCAGGCTTTTGTGATTGCACACTGTATCTATAATGTTTTGCACACCATAGTTTTTCCAGTCGAGCGAATCCACATCCCACTGGATTGGATAATAGTCACAGCCATAAACTGTGTCAATCAGTTCATTGTTGTACGAGCCGTATGGCGGTCTGAATACCTTCATATCCTTTCCGGTCAGCTCCTTGACCTTTTTGTGCACATCCATTATCTCCGTCTTCATCTCGCCTGCCGTGATCGTTGCCATATCATAGTGGTGCTCACTGTGATTTCCGGGCTCATGCCCTTTTTCAACCAGCGTCTTTACACATTCAGGATTATCACTCACAAACCCTCCTGTCATAAAAAATGTAGCCTTTACGTTGTGCTTGTCAAGTGTCTCCATCATGCTGTCAAAATCCTCTGCTCCCCAGGCACAGTCAAATGAAAGGGCTATCTTTTTTTCCGTTGTCTGAACCGAATATACAGGCAGCTTTCTGTCTCCGAACTGACTCACAGCACTGCTAAGTGTCTCCATCACCTCTATATTTTTCAGCTGTGATATGTCATACTCTCTGCCATATAAAGCGCCTGTAATAAGAAGCGCCGACAGCAGCACTCCAAAAAGGAATCTGTGTCGGCGTTTCTTTCGTTTTGTCCCATTATGTAGTTTTGTATTTTGCATGTATGCTCTGTATTCACTCATGCTATATACTATTCTTTATTATCACAAATTATGAATAATGAAATAACTCTATTTCAGTTCTTCTGCCCTTCCGATAAACTCAAGCACTACCTCAATCGACTGATGCGCAGCCTTCTCCGCAAAGGTCTGGTAGTCTGTCTCGCCGCCATCGCCGTCTGATATTGAGCGAAGAATGGCAAATGGCACCTTGTTCACATAGCACACATGACCGATGCTGCCACCCTCCATCTCTGCTGCGATTGCATCAAAGGTATTCGAAATATAATCCTTCTGCTCCTTTGTGGCAATAAACTGATCTCCTGTTGCGATATTGCCCTTTTTGTAGTGGATATTCCTGTCAGCTAAGCATGAGCACATGAGCTCCACCATTTTTGTATCTGCCGGAAGCAGAATCATATTGATGCCTGAAAGAAGTCCCTTCGGGTCTCCGATTGGCGATGTATCCATATCGTGCTGCAGCACGTTTGTGGCTACTGCCACGTCAAGCACATTTAAGTCCTTTGTCAAAGTTCCTGCCACTCCGATATTGACAATCATATCTACATCATATTTCAAAATCATGGCCTCTGCACATATTGCCGCAAAAACCTTTCCTATTCCGCATTTTGCCGCAACAACATACTGATCACCGATTTTGCCCTCAACAAACTCCACACCGCTGTAAACCTCTGTCTGTGTGTCTGTCATCTGAGCCTTTAAGTCATCGACCTCCATCTGCATTGCACCAATTACACCTATTGTCATTTTATTTCTCCATTCCTGCTATCTTGCTATTATATTTTTAGTCCTCGTTTACTGTGGATAAGTAAACTCCATATTTGTCTGGCTCTCAAGTACCTTAAGATATGCACGGCACTCCTTCTTTGCCTCGTCAAGTGACAGATTCTCGTAATGTCCGCACTCTATGGCTGATGCACCAAACACCGGTCCATCATACTCAAGTATCTGCTTTAAGACCTCTTTGGTGATTTCAAAAACCTGCCCCGGCTCGACATCCCTCACAACGAGATAGAAGCCTGTCTGACAGCCCATCGGTCCAAAATATACCACATCATCTGCAATCTCAGAGTTTCTCACACATGTTGCAAACATATGCTCCACTGAGTGCATAGCTGAATTGGACATATAATCGCCTGCATTAGGTTTTCTTGTACGAAGGTCGTATGTGACGATTTCTCCGTCTTTTCTTGAAATATAAAATCCAGGTTTAAGAATATTATGATTGATTGTAAAGCTTTTAATTCTTTCCATAAAAATGTTTCTCCTTACTTAGTTGCTGCCTCAAACTGCTTCAGATAATCCTCAAATACATTGAGTGCATCATCCACAGGCTTTGGTGTGCTCATATCGACACCGGCACTCTTTAGCAGCTCGATTGGATTCTTCGAGCATCCACCGCACAGGAAATTTCCTATATACTTATCCACAGCAGGCTTTCCCTCCTCAAGTATCTTTTTTGAGAAAGCAACTGCTGCCGAATAGCCCGTCGAGTACTGATATACATAGTACGGTGTGTAAAAATGCGGTATGCGCATCCACTCATATGATATCTCATCATCCACGCGCATATCCGGTCCGTAGTACTGCACATTCAGCTCATGCCATAGCTCATTTAGCACATCCTTGGTAACCGGCTCACCCTTTTGCATTTTCCGGTGAGCTATATGCTCAAACTCTGCAAACTGCGCCTGCCTGAAAAGTGTCGTCCTGAAGCCGTCCAGAAAATGTGTCATGAGATATTTTCTCTCATTCTCATCCTCACAATGCTCAAGCATATAGTGCATTAGGAGCGACTCATTGCAGGTGGATGCAACCTCTGCCACAAAAATCAGGTATCCTGCGTAGGTGATGCTCTGATGCTCATTTGAATAGTATGTATGCATCGCATGTCCCATCTCATGAGCCAGCGTAAACACACTGTCCAGATTGTCGACATAGTTCAAAAGCACATACGGATGAGTGCCGTAAGCGCCCCATGAATACGCACCGCTTCTCTTGTTCTCATTCTCATATACATCTATCCAGCCACTCTCCATGCCAGCCTTAAGTGTGCTGACATACTCATCGCCCATAGGCTCAAGCGCCTTTGCCACAAGCTTTTTCGCCTCATCATAGGTGTAGGTGGTCTGTACATTGTCCACAATCGGTGCAAACAAATCATACATATGCAGATGCTCCACACCTAAAAGCTTCTTCCTAAGCGCCATGTACCTGTGCAGAGCCGGCAGATGTGCGTGAACCGTCTCGATCAGATTGTCATATACGCTCTCAGGAATATCGCCATCGGATAAATACATGGCCCTTGCGCTGTCATATTTTCTTACCCTTGCATAAAAAGTGTCATTTTTCAGCTTGCTGATGTACATCATTGAAACAGTATTACTCCACTTCTTGTACGAATCATACACTCCTCGGAACACCTGCTTGCGCAGGCTTCTGTCCTTGCTGCTTAAAAAGTCTATGAAATTGCCGTGCGTGATACGTATTTTATTTCCCTCGACATCAGTGATATATGGGAATTTGATATCCGCGTTGTTGAACATGCTGAATATATTCTCCGGTGCTGCAGCCATCTCACCGCACTGCGCCAGGATATTCTCCTCTGCAGCCGATAAAGTATGCTCTTTCTGACGCATTATCTCATCAATCGCACGCTTATAGTGCATAAGCTCATTGCTCTCACTGTAAAAGCTCTCAAGCCTTTTATCATCTATCTGCAAAATCTCCGGACTCGCAAATGCCAGCGCACCTGATGCCTGAACAGTCAGCGTCTCTGCCTTTGACACATATGCCTGATATTTCGACACGGCAGTGTCCTGATGCGAGCGTTCATTCGCATAAACCACTATACGCTCCAAATAATAAGACAGCTCATCCTGCTTCTTAAAAAAATCAAGCAGCGTTGCTGCACTGTCGGCCAGATGTCCCTTAAATCCAGATAGCTTTTCTGCAATCTGTGACGCTTTTTCACACTCAGCCTCCCACAGCTCATCTGTCTCATACATATCCTCAAGCTTCCATTTGTACTCATCTGAGATTTCATCTCTCTTTTGAAGCCTTTTCTCACTCATTTTGTGTTACCTTCTATCTTACTTTTCTTGTTCTCGGGGGTTCTGAATAGTCGCCTTGTTTTCAACTCTTCAGAACCCCCACGCACATTCGCAAAACCGCACGATGTTTTTATAAAACTACCCACACATCTGCTCTGCAAAATGCATATAGACGTGTGGGATATATGTGAATTATAACAATTAAGCTCTACTTTGTAATTAAAGTGCCCATACCACCTGAAACTGTCTTGCCCTCTTTGTTGAGCTTTGTGATAAGCACTGAACGGATGGCAGAGTCACCGATAAAGTCGATAGCCGCCTCAATCTTTGGAGCCATGGTACCCTCATCAAACTCGCCTGCTGCAAGGTACTTCTTTGCCTCATCAACAGTCATGGTATCAAGCGGCTTCTCATCCTCCTTGCCATAGTTCAGGCAGACCTTGTCAACGCTTGTAAGTATAACAAGTCTGTCAGCATCAAGAGTATCTGCAAGCTTTCCTGCTGCAAGATCCTTCTCGATAACAGCGCTTGCGCCCTGAAGCTTATTATCCTGTGCTAAAACAGGAATTCCGCCGCCACCGCATGCGATAACAACCTGATCCGCATCAACAAGAGCCTTAATAGCATCCTTTTCCACTATATCAACAGGCTTTGGAGCTGCCACAACTCTTCTGTAGCCTCCCTCAACCTGTGTCACATGGTTGCCCTTCTTCTCTTCTTCCTCAGCCTCTGCCTCTGTCATAACACGGCCAATGATCTTTGTCGGATGATAAAAAGCCTCATCATATGGGTCAACAACCACCTGTGTAAGTATTGTAGAAACAGTCTTGTAAATTCCTCTGCCAAGAAGCTCTGTACGGATAGCATTCTGTAAATCATATCCTATATAGCCCTGGCTCATTGCAGAGCAGACTGCTGTAGGTGTAGCTGTATACTCAGGATAAATCCTGCAAAACTCAGACATAGCGGTGTGAATCATGCCCACCTGCGGTCCGTTGCTGTGTGTGATAACAACCTCATAATCGTCCCTGATAAAATCTGCAACTGCCTTTGCTGTATGCTTTGTAGCCTCGTGCTGCTCCGGAAGAGTTGTTCCAAGAGCATCATGTCCGAGTGCAATAACTATTTTTTTCTTCTTCATGCCGACCTCCTATGCTGCATCCGCTCAATGTGTATTATATCTCATAATCATAAACCCATATGTATACTATGATAAATACACTTATGAACCATCAATTTTGAATAATTCTCATGCGGTGCAAAATCAAAATTATTTATATACATTATCTAATATTTTATGGAATTTGTCTAGTACTTTGAACTGATTTGAACAACATTAACCAACATTCTGTCACAATGCAGCGAACGTAAGCCGAGCGTAGCGATGGCGCACACGTAAGCGCATATCTACCACAGCGTAAGGGACGTAAGCTCCGGGCACCGGTGGCGCACACGTACTCTTGCAGGAGCGAATAGTGAAGTGGCTTAGATACTGTAGAAATTATGTCCATGAATCGAGTAGGAGGCGGTGACTAACCGCCGTCCTCTCACAGCACCGTACGTACC
>ERZ779855.497-NODE-497-length-34286-cov-3.632614_pt1 | contig 34286 bp, 32 predicted proteins | sample MGYA00511370_ERZ779855 | MGnify/ENA primary metagenome ERZ779855 (study PRJEB29588, sample SAMEA1967319) | human gut metagenome | biome: human gut; feature: human-associated habitat; material: faeces | place: Denmark | collected 2008/2010 ...
GGCCGAAGGGGCCAACACGATCTACCTGCGTCCCGAAACGGCGCAGGGCATCTTCGTCAACTTCCTCAACGTCCAGAAAACGGGCCGCATGAAACTTCCGTTCGGCATCGCGCAGATCGGCAAGGCGTTCCGCAACGAGATCGTGGCGCGTCAGTTCATCTTCCGCATGCGCGAGTTCGAACAGATGGAGATGCAGTTCTTCGTCCGCCCGGGCGAGGAGATGCGGTGGTGGGCCGAATGGCGCGATACGCGTATGAAATGGCATCGGGCGCTCGGCTTCGGGGCGGATAACTACCGTTTCCACGACCACGACAAGCTGGCCCATTACGCCAATGCCGCGACCGATATCGAGTACAATTTCCCGTTCGGGTTCAAGGAGGTGGAGGGCATCCACTCCCGTACGGATTTCGACCTGTCTAACCACCAGAAATTCTCGGGCAAGAAGATCCAGTATTTCGACTCCGAAACAGGCGAAAGTTATGTGCCTTACGTCGTGGAAACCTCGATCGGCGTGGATCGTATGTTCCTGCAGGTGATGTCGGCGGCTTATACCGAGGAGAAGCTCGAAAACGGCGAAGAGCGCGTCGTGCTGCGGATTCCGGCGGCTCTTGCTCCGACGAAGGTGGCCGTGTTGCCTTTGGTGAAGAAGGACGGCATGCCCGAAGTGGCGCAGCGGATCGTCGATCTGTTGAAGTATGATTTCAACGTCGTGTATGACGAGAAGGATTCGGTGGGCAAGCGTTACCGCCGGCAGGATGCGATCGGTACGCCGCTGTGCGTGACCGTCGATGGCCAGACCCTCGAGGATAATACCGTGACGGTGCGCCACCGCGATACGATGCAGCAGGAGCGCGTGGCGATCGATGCCCTCTTCGGACTGGTCGATGCGGAGTGTTCGCTGCGCAGCCTCCTCAAGAAATTGAATGTCTGACAGGGCTGTTGCGGGTTTCGCGCCGGGTGCGTCGGACGGCGAGTACAGTGTGTTTCGTATCGGGAATGTTCGTGAGGGTGTGTGGGCCGGTGTTGTTCGAGCTATTGGATAAGGTAAGATCGTGGGACGTATTTTGGCCATAGATTATGGAACGAAGCGCACGGGAATCGCCGTGAGCGATCCCTTGCGGATCATTGCCGGAGGGCTCGAAACCGTCGAAACCAAAGGGTTGGAACGCTGGTTGGCGCAATATTTCGCGGCGAACGACGTTTCGACCATAGTGATCGGAAAGCCGATGCAAATGAGTGGCGCTCCGTCCGAAACGTGGCGTTACGTGGAACCGTTGGCGGCCCGCCTGCGCAGGGCCTATCCCGACAAGGAGGTGGTGTTTTACGACGAGCGTTTCACCTCGGTCATCGCTCACCGCACGATGCTCGAGAGCGGTATGGGCAAGATGGCCCGCCGGGACAAGGCGCTTGTGGACAAGATATCGGCGACCATTATCCTGCAAGGATATATGGAGAGCCGAAGTTAGTTTTCCGGCTGCGGCCGGGTTAAAAATGGAAAAAAGTTATGATTTATCCGATAGTTGTTTTCGGGGCGCCGGTACTGCGCGAAAAATGCCGGGAGATCGGACCCGACTATCCCGAAGTTAAAAAGTTGATCGAGGATATGTTCCTCACGCTCGAGGAGGCCGAGGGCGTAGGGCTTGCGGCTCCCCAGATCGGTAAAAGCATCCGCCTGTTCATCGTGGACTGCACGCCTTGGGGCGAAGATCATCCCGAACTGGCCGATTATCGGCGTGCGTTCATCAATCCCGAAATTTACGAAGTTTCCGAGGAGACGAAACTCTACGAAGAGGGATGTCTTTCGCTGCCGGGATTGCACGAGAGCGTGCGGCGTTCGCTTGCGATCCGGATGCGTTATCTGGACGAGAATTTCGAGCCGCACGACGAAGAGTTCACCGGGTTGCCTGCCTGGGTGATCCAGCACGAATATGACCATCTGGAAGGAGTCGTCTTCACGGACCGCTTGTCGCCTTTGCGCAGAAATCTGATTAAGAGTAAGTTGATGAGCTTGACGAAGGGCCGTTACAAATGCTCGTACAAGACTAAATAGGGGGCGTTCCGGTAAAAGTTACGGGATTGACCGAAAAGAGAGCGACATTGGCCTAAAAGTTGAAATTTTCTGGAGAAAGGGGTAAACTCCGGAAAATTTTTATTACCTTTATATATCGGAAATAGGACATATAATATTTTATCATTTTAAATTTTCATACGATGAAAAAACTTTTACTTACATTGGCAATGGGCTTGCTCGCGTGGTCGGCATCTGCCCAGAATTGGACGGTCGGTGGTCGTATCGGATCCGGTTTCCAGGCTGTCGGACAGTATGTATTCAGCAACGATAATTATGTGGAAGCCCGTTTCGGTGCTTATTGGGCCAATGCCGGCGGTACGGTGACGGCCGATTTCTCGGTATTGTATAATTGGAATGTTTGCAATATGGATTGGACGCCGTCGGCAGGTCGTTGGTTCTTCGATGCCGGTGCAGGTATCAATGTGGGCGGCAAAGGGCATTACGCTTATGTAGGCGTGGCCGGCTCGGCCAAACTGGGTATTGCCTTCAAGGGGGCTCCGGTACGTCTTTCGTTCGACTGGTCGCCGGCTTTCGGTCCCGGAATCGCTTATTGGGACGGGGGATCGCATTCCGAGTTCAACGAACGGGCATTGTGTAATTTCGGTATTACGTGCGTTTATTGCTTCTAAAGAGAGAACCCGAGGAAATAAGAAGCCCGGAGCAATTTGCTCCGGGCTTCTTTTATGCTGTCGGTTCGGTGCTTTTTCTGTTCGATCATTTTCCCCCCCCCTTGCTGATGAAGAACGTTTTCCGAGGGGAGGAATTGAGGAACTGAACGTAATATGGACCCGGAACGGTTGCGGTCGGAGGCGAAAAACGGGCTGGACTTTCGGGTATTCAACGACGTGTGTAGAATTGTCTTTGGAGGTTGTATTCGTTTATATCGGATTTGTTTCGGGCGACGAAACTTTATTTTGCTTTGGGCGGCGTTTCTCTTGGCTGCGGTTGTAATCTTCGCTGCACCTGTAGGTTCTTTTCGGGAGGGAGGGTGCGTGTACACTCCGCGATCCCGTATAATCGGCAAAACGAGATGCGACGAAGTTCAGAACCAGATGCGACTTTTAGAGGGTTGAAGTAATCCAAAACGAAAAGCGACTGAAATTTCGCACACGCGCAGAATATATGTAAAGCAAATGCACGATCCGTTTACATATCGCGGGAAATATGTAAAGCGAATCAAGAAAACATACCGTTCGAATGGCGTTTAACTGCCGCTCGAACGGTTTTTTATTTCAAGATGAATCAATACCAGCTCCATCTATTCGCCTAAATACTCACCCTGGAACAGAGATGCCTGTGCCCGTTCCTCGTAGTTGCAGACCATCCACTCCTCTTGTCTGCGGCGATTTGATTTCGAGGCACTGATCGTCCGCTCGATACGATGGATAATCCATCCGTTCTTCCGGGCATACCGGTCGATCATATCGAACGGGAACATCGTGAGCATAAACTTTCCCTTGACGGTTTCAAGCAATTGCAAGAGTTGCTCCATATTCTGTTCGTTGAATGTATCCTCATAGTGTCCGCAATCGGAGTTCACATAAGGCGGATCGACGAAATGAAAGGTATCGGGAGCATCGTAGCAGTCGATCACGTCGAGAGCGTTTCGGTTCTCAATAGTCACTCGTTCGAGCCGCTGACAAAGCCGCTCTGTGAACTCATCCTTCGCGTTACGCAGTTTCTTGGTCATTGTGCCGCTGAAGTCATATCCAAATGTCCCGTCCATCATTGACGCAAACGACATTTTACAGAGCACCCATACGGCCCATGCCCGTTCGACGGGAGTAAAGAACTGCGGATAAGAGTTGATATGTCCGGCATGGGCGTGCAGGTCCCGGCTGTGTAGTGTTTTGTTAATCTCGTGTTTGAGGTCTGAATAGTAAACTTGCATACACCAGTAGAAGTTTGTCAACTCCATGTTGATGTCATTGATGATTTCAGCTTCGGAGGGCCGTTTGGCGAACAAGACGGCCGCACCGCCGCAAAATGCCTCTGTATAGATCTTATGCGACGGGATCAAAGGCAAAATGTGCTTGAGCATTGTCTGTTTGCCGCCATAGTAGGAAATAGGGGTTCTCATAGTTTGCTATTTTATTAAAATTAGTATCTTTGCGTATCTCATCTACATACCAGCCGTCCCCTGTACAGGAAACGACACAAAAAATTACTCGCAGCAGGAGGTTTTATCCCCCGGTCGCTGCGAGTAATCGTGCATTTGTTGGTATGTAGGTGAGATGACTGCTAACAAACCGGGGGATTTTTTGTGTCCTCCCCCGAAGGACTTTATTTGTCAGATTCGATGCTGACCGTCTACTTCGTCTTTCACTTTTCTGCCGACAACCGACGTATTCCATACATGGTCCATCGCAGCCATTAAAAATTCTTCAATTAATTTACGACTGTCTCCAATGGCGGTTCTCAAATCTTTGTCCAGGTCGTATGGTCGGTATCTCTCTTATAGACATACCCGTTTTGAATACGTAATCCGGCTTTTCCGATCAGGACTTCGAAAATATCTCCCGTGAATACCGCATAGTTGCTCGATCCTTTCACAACGGCTACTCCGTTGGGAGCGATCAGGTTCTTGCGGATGTCTTTCACGAAGTTGAATTGGGCGGCATTCATCGTTGCAGAGGCCGTAAGTTTTCCGGCTGCCGATGCTTCGACCGTAATCCGGATGTAGTACTTCTGGGCTGCTCCAGTGAAAAGATATGAAATCGTCTCGTCGATATTCAAATTCGTGTTTTGGGCTTCAGCCGTGCTGTTTCGGTACAGGGGATCGGCTTTCCCCGTCAAAGCGTTTACCACCTCGATCTTTACGCCCCCGCCACCTCCTTCGGCATTGCCTGTGATGCGGGCTGTAATCCGGGCTGACATCTGTACTCCCTGCCCACAGGTAAACGGCGGACTTGACTCGTAAACATTTCGGACAAAAGGATTGCTTTGTCCCGTAGCCAGTGCGCTCACTTCTTTCGTTTCTATGACACCCGGTACACTCACAGCACCCAGAACCTGCGATATGGACGTAATTCTGTATGGGGTGAGTATGATTTTATCTCCGCTTGCGGCCGCATCGCTCACCTCTACGGAATCGTTTTTGACCTGCAGGATTCCGACGGTTCCTTTGGTTGCGTGTACTTCCCCGTCGGCGTGTACTCTGAACACGGCTTTTTTCCGGTTTGTGTAGTCGGCTCCCGACCAGAAGGGCACATCGTCTTCCTGCAAGCCGCTCACGCCGGCCGTCACGTCGCCTTCAGCATTTTTCAGCAACATCACATTGGTCATTATCAGACCGCCTTTCACCTCGGTACTTCCGTCTTCCATAGCCTTCTTGAGGTACTCTGTCGATTTGATGGATTCGTCTATCGCGTCGTCGATCAAGTCCGACATGTTGCTGCTTATTTCATAATAATCGGAGAATACTTTTCTGAACTCGGTGCCGGTTATCTCGGATGTCGTACTCATATCGGCCAGCAGGGGCGTGAGATAATCTTCGAGTGCCTGGAAATAGACCGTAAATGAATCCGTGGGGACATCATACTTTTCGGCATTCGCCATGATGCTCCAGTATTCGCCTTGAATCCGCACCCATTCATTAGCCACCTGCTGTTTGTCGGATGGCGTCAGGCTCGAATCCGAGGCAATGTAGTCCACATCCAGCTTCACCTGCTCGATCTGCGCCTGCACATCCTCTTCGGCCGTGATGTATCCCGTGGGGGCCTTGTTGCCTTCCGTGAGCTGGATGTCGTAAATGTAAATCGGTCGCCAATAATCGACGTAAAGTACGATTTTTAACAAGGACTTTCCGGATTTGGTCGTATAAACGGCTTCATACACATCAGAATATGGAGCAGATGGCGGGCGTGATATAATGTCGTATCCGTCTTCATAAACGGCACAGAACACGCAGCCGGTCTTGGTTTCCGGCAGTTTGATGCGTGCCTTGAAGACATAGGACATGCCGGCCTTGTAGGCGATCTTACCCCCGAAGCAATCCGTCCAGTTTACGATCTGGCTCGTAGCCGCAATAGCTACCCCTGCATTGCTCGCTTTGTTGGCATCGATCTTCATGTAGGCTCCGTCTGCGTCCGATCCCGAAGTCACCACGTCCGAAACACCCTCTTTGGCGCTGTTCCACGCATAGAGGAATTGTCGGGCTATATAGTTGCGGGCGCCGAACTGAAGATTAGCAATCTCGTCTTTGGCTTCGTTGGCTGCCGTATCATCGGTGTATTTGGATGCTTTGTCCCAATCCGAGCTTTCGAAATTGCCCGTTGCACGGGATTCGATACAGCGCATGATGTCGCCACCTTCGCCCTGCGTCCAGATGTCACCCACATCGTAGGGTGTAGTCGGTGTTACGACGAATACACGACGTTTGGCATCGGCCGTGTCCTGCGCCCGCGCCGCCTCTTGCAGGGCCTTTACCGCATCGCTGTCGGCGATCGGCGTCCATTTATAGGTTCCGTCCTCTTCTTTTACCCACCGCCACGATTTGCCCGCATCGGGGTTCGTCGTCTCGTCGCTCGATATGGTGAAGTGAATCTGCGGGTATTCCGCCGGAGTGATTTTGGCATTATCGGTTTTGCGGATGACAAAAGCCATGTAGGGATTGTCGCTTCCGACAGTATAGCTCTGGCTCCATACGTAACTTGCTATAACCGCTCCGGATGACGCTATCGGATTGTAACCCATCGTATAGCCTTCGCCCACCGACAGTACGGCGCCTTTGGGTATTCCTCCGACCGGAGTTTTGAGCCGGATGCGGGTGCTGTCGGCGATTTTGATCTGATCCCAGGTCTTAATGCCGTCGATATAGGATGCACCGATGCTGCCCTGCTCCCAGCAGCCTGCGTCCGTCGGGTCGAAATTCGCGGGCAGCGTATTGGTGAACGTGTCGCCGATATGGTTTTCCTGCTCGCCGTCCGCTATCCATGTTTGGGCCGGTTCATTGTAAAGCGAGGGAGTATAGGGATAGAACCAGTTTTCCACGACACCGTCCAGCCGTTTGTTGATCTCGGACAATTCGCCGGGCAGCGTGTTATCGATGTAATCTTTGGCTTGCTGAGCTTTGCGATCGGCGGAATTGGCAGTGGCCTGGGCTTCGGTGGCCGTCTGATCGATCTGTTCGATGTCGAACTCCTTCTGGAACTGTCCCGTCGCGGGGTCGTAGAGCTTGCCTTGCTTCCAGCCTGCCTCCGGGGTGAAGGCCACGCCGACGCCGTTGTCGCCTACCAGCCGGAACAGCTTGCTCCGGGTGTCCAGCAGCGCCTTCTTGTCCAGGCTGCTGATCATACCTTGCAGATAGATATTATCCAGATAGGCCGAATAGCCCGACATCTGGATCCCGAAGACGGAGAGGTTCGTAAGGTCGCCGAACTGCGCGGCGATATTCTCGGCCGTAAACTCCCAGTCGCTGACATTGCGGAGATAACGCTGGTAGGTGCGCGTCGAGGAGCGCGAGCTCTGCCGGGCGGGATTCGTGAACGATCCGTAGGCTACGAAGGTCATCGATTCCATCGGATCGATCTGCTTGGTAAAGGTGGCCGACAGGGGGCGCAGCCCGTAGCGGAACTGCTCGTTGCGGTCGCCCAGGACCTCCGTGATACGGAAATAGACCGTTGCGAAGCCTGAGAAAGAGAAGTTGCCCCGGCCGTCGTCGGAATCTGCCGTCGCATTGTTCGACGGGTCGAAGTCGTGGAAGATACCCATGCAGATATCCCCGACCGCTACGGCGCCGATCTCGCCCTCTTCGAGTTTGAGCGTTACGAGCTTCTGATCCTTGTCCACACTCTCGATCACCCCGGCGCCCGGAGCGCTCCAGTCATCCCCGACGCTGATGCCCACACGGTTGTACCGAAGCTCCGGAACCTCCAGAAAACGACGGATGAAGAGGCTCTCCAGCTCGCCGGCGCCTCGTCCGTCGATCTGTGCACCGAAGCCGGTGATGCCGCTGGCGAAGTCGCTTGTCCGGAATCCCTCGTCGAGTTGCTGCCGCTTAAGGAATCGGGTGATTCCTTCGACCGTACCTCCCCGGCGCTTGTTCAGAAATTCCCGTTCGCTCTTACGCGACGAATAGAGCGTCGTGTCGCTCGCCGGTGTTTCCTCCCACGATTTAATGATGTCAGGAAATTCCGATGAAACCTGCCGGGTTATCTGCGTCACTTCCGAAATCTGATTTTCGATGCGGGAAATACGGCCTGTGGAGAGGACATCGCTCATTTTAAGAGTCATGCTTCCGGGCTGAACGACGGAGCGACTGATCGCGACGATACGGATATCGCGATATCCGGTATCGGGAAAAAACTTGTCGCTTCCGAGCCGAATCCGTTGCCCTGGCTTCAAATCGAGGTTTCTTTTATCGACAACCGTAAAATCCGTCGATGCCTGGAACACGGATATATCTTTACGGCTGTCGGCCATAAAGGTATCTACCGCAGTTTTGAATTCCTGTTCGGCCGCAGGATAATAACTGTCCGGCATACTGATATTCCAGAGCACGTATTCGTTCCCGGGAGCCGGGACCAACGGTTCCGACGGCAACTGCATATCGTTGTCGTAGGGCCATTGGGTGATGATCTCGAACTCCTTCTTTTCCGAGTCGTAATTCACTTCGAACTCCCGTCCGCGAAGCTCTCCGGTCTGAAAGGTCACCCGTTTGACGAGGCCGCCTATTTCGTATTGATTGGGATCGAACGGAATGTCGGGATCGGTGAAATACCAGACCGTAAACGGAGAGCCGTCATCGCTTGTGCGCTCTTCGGACCGTACGGAACCGACCGTACCGATCCGGCGGGGATATATCGCATCGAACGCTTCCTGCTCGAAATATTCGATGATACCGAGGTGGGTATCCTGTTCGACGTACTTTGCCCCGTCGGGCAATTGCAGCCGGGCATGTCCGTACCGATCCGGATCGATGTTGCGGGAGGAGCCTACCGGGAAGAGCCGAGTGAAAAATTTCACGCCATCGGCCATGCTCCGTTCGATTCCTCCGATCAATCCGTCGCCGTAAGACAACGGGACAGGCTCGCCGAACTCACAGCGGGATATGTTGAGCGTCATCCCGTCGAACCACCACTCTGTCCCGGCGGCAGACGACAATTCCGAAAGAGCATCGGAGGCGTACTTTCCCGTATATTCGATATCGATGTACTCCGATACGACCACTTCTCCGACTTTCCATTCGGTCGTCCCCATTTTGCGGTTCATGTTAGCGATAATCAGCGCCGCATGTTCGCGTGCCGGTGCCGTGAGTGTCAGAATCGGATTGTCGTCATCATCCGGATTGACCATCAGGACCTGCGTGGTGAGTCCTTCGACCCCCGACAGTTGCACCGAATAGCTCCACTCGCTGTCGCAGTTCATCTTCGGCTGATAACGTTCGAGAATCCAATAACGCCGTCCGAGGAAGTCCGCATAATCGTAAACTTCGAGCGTGACGCATTCGAAGGCCGTGAAGGAGAGCGCGAGGACACTCTCCTCCTGTATGCCGCAGGTTGCAGCACTGTTACTATCGGGAGAGACCGTCAGCTTCAAATTCCCTTCTTTCGAATATATTTTGAGTTCCATTTTTTGAAGATTTGAACGTGACCTTTAGATCGACGCAGCGAGTTCGAATGTCGGCTTCGGCTCCCGGAATTTCACCGAGAAGGTCGCCGCAACCTCTCCCTTTCCGAATGGCGCCAGTTGTGAATAATCCGAAAATCCGGTCATATAAACCCGGAATTTCAGCCCTACGTCCGTCAGATGGAGCGCCAGCCACCCGTCGTCGCCCTCCTTGAGAAATTTCACGAACGAGGCGTAGCGCGTGAAGAACGAAACATCGTTCGAGGCGACGATGGCGAATCGCAGCGTAATATCACGGGCTTCATAAGTCTGCGTCAGTATATCGGGCATACGGACGCCGTCCTCCTCCCGAATGGAAACCTCCGCCTGCTGCTTGAGAGCCGGAGGTGCGAGCAGCGAATCGTAGTTGTCGTGTCTGTCTTCGCCGGTTTCCGCGAGGAAAGCCCCGAAACGGGCATATACATCCGTTTGGTTGATCAGCAACAGTCCTTCGAGTATTTCAGCCATAATCAGATCGCTTTTAATCCGTCGCGTTTTATGGTTTGCAACAGTTCATAGATTTGGGGTATCGGTTCGGTATTTTCCCGGATGGCATTCATCGCTTCGAGCGACCCTTTGAGAACCGGGACAATACCTTCGGTGTTTTCATCGATATTCGCGGAATGGATCTGTACCGATGTGACCAGTCCTTCGACGCGGGAGAACGAATCCTGCGTTACAGTCTGAGTGGCTCCGGCCTTACCGTTCTGCTGCGAAGTGCCGGCTTCCTCGTCGATCGAAAATCCGTTCTCTTTTGCAATGCGGCGGAACTCTTCCCACAGACGATTGAAATCGTCCTGTTGATCCATGACGCCCGAAACCAGCGATTTCATCGTTTCGCTCCATTGAGCGAAACGCTCTTCGTCGGAAAGGTCGCTCTGCATGACCTTTTCGATGCGTTTTTGGGTATCTTCGAATAATTTACCGAACACGATCGAGGAGGCCATACGCTTACCCAGCAAGCGCAAGGCTTGTCCGACACTATCAACAAAAGTATTCGCCGCATCGGTGCCGTTTTCGAAAGCATCCACCAAAGCATCGGTAAGCGTACTGCCCAGATCGCCGAAAATATCCTGCAAATAATCTCGGACCGCAGTCAATGCCTCTTCGTAGGTTTCCCAGTCGTCCACCATTTCGCGGAGCATCTCCTGATTCTCCCGTGCCAGGTGCTGGAAAGTTTCTCCGCCCTCTTCGACGAATTGCCGGAGCGCGTCCATATCGACTTCGCCATCCGTGAATAATTCGGGAAGCAGCGAACCGAGGGACTGATATTTTGCCGAACGGAACCAGGTCGAGTGACGTGTCTGAACCTGCATGTTGGCGATCGAATCGGCAATGTTCTCCCAAGTTTTTTCATACCTGAACAAGCCCGAAAGTCCCGTGCCGGCTCCGCCTCGCCACTCTCCCGGCAACTGATATTTTTCTTCCCCGCGCGAGAGGATTCTCTCCCGGACTTTCTCCAGCTCTTCAAGCGAGGTGCGCACCACATCGATATTTTGCTTGTAACGGTCGTACACCCGATCCCCGAAGATATTGTCGAATTCATCGGAGTCGATGCGGCTGCGCTCTTTCATGATCCGAAGTTCTTCGTTGAACTCGCGGGCCAGACGTAGGTTGCGCTCCATCGAAGTTTCACCGCCCTCGAACAAATTGACAATAGTGGTCAGCGCACCGATACCGGCAGATATGCCTCCGAGAATTCCGGAGGCCATGCCGAGTGTGTTCGATGCGGCTTGAGCTTTCCGGTATGCCTGAACGGCATTGATGATTTGCAGGGTAGAGCCGGCGATATCTCCTGCGGTGGCGATGATAGTTCCTCCGGCACCCCCGACGGCATCGCCGACCTCATTGAAGGTGTCGATAACGTCGGTCAATACGCGGTGAAGCTCCGTCCAGGAGGTCGTATCGGTAGTTTCCTGTTTCGTTTGGTTCTGTTTTTTCGCCAGATACCGCCGTTCGGCCATGCGGAGTTTGGCCCGTGCAACGGCAATGGCATTACCGTCATCCGGCGTCTCGCTTTGCAGGTTCTCCAGCTCTTCCTGAGCTTCGATCACCAGGCTTTCCAGCTTTTTGACCGAGGCAGCGACGACCCGGTCGGCCCAGGCTTCGAATTCCGGGAACTGGCTTGCAAATTGTTCCGTGAAGTCGTCGAGCGCTTTTTGTTTGGCCTCGCGAGCGAGTTGCTGGGCCTCCGGATTTGAGGCAAGAGCGGCAATATCCTGATCGTATTTCCGGGCGATTCGCAGACGCCCCTGCTGGTAGGTTTCGTACTTCTCCAGCAACTTGGCGTATGAAGCCTCCTCTTTCTTATCGACATCCGCAAGCTCTCTGTCCCGAATTTCCGCAGCTTGGGCTATTGCAGCGGCCGTGCCAGCCATAAAGGTTTTCTCTGCATTCGAATCGATATCGGCCCCCGACTCCCGGAGTTTGCGAATCAGCGAGCGTCTGTTGTTCCTGCCGCTCATATTCCTGACGGTTTTTCTCGTAATTGAGGCGGATCGCTTCCCGTTCCCGGTCGAATTCGTTTTCAATCAACTCGGCCCGCTGGTCGTCGAGGCTCTGCTGTTGGCGACGTACGGCCGCCTTATACTGTTCTTCGAGTTGGTCGATGGAAGTCGGTTCGGGATCGGTCGTCGTGCCGGACGGGTTTTCCAGCAACTGGGCCTGCTCCGCCACGGCAGCCAATTTCGTCCGCTGCTCTGCGAGGAATTGCAGAAATGCCCCGAGGTTGCCATCGAATTTCTCCTCTATCTCATTGATAATCTCTTCTCCTCCTTTGTTCTTCCTGATCTCTTCAAAAATCCTTTCCTGCCAGTAAGAAACACTTTCTTCTGCATCTGACAGAATGGTTTCCGCCCAAGAGAGATCTTTGTACATTTTGGACGCATTGCCCCGTTGGGTCCATGTCGCCGCATCGTAGATTTTCCGTTTGTCAGCAACATCCTTTTGGGCCTCGAGGTATTTGTCATAAGCCTTTTGGAATTGTTCGATATCCGGTGTGTTATTGAAGAACAGCTCTTGCTGTTCGATATCCACCAGACTCTTGAAAGCCGCCTGCGCTTTGGCGTATTTGTAAATGTTTTTGATCAGCTCCTCGTAAGCGTCATTCGCTTGTCCGAGCATGATTTGCTCGTCGGAAAGATTCTTGAAATAACCCGAAAACTCCTCTTTGAGTTTGCGCACGGCTTCCCGGCGATCGTCTGTGGCGCGGGCGTTATCCGTCGCGGCCCGGTAGAGAAGATTCAATTTTACGACCTCCTGCTGAGCGTTCCGGGCCCCTTCAAGCATCGTATTCTGAAAACGTTCAGTCGCCATGCGAGCGGTGTCGAGCGCCTTCTTTCCCCGAAACAGATTCGTCACCCAGTTTCCGATCTCCTTGCCGTACGCAACTGCCAAAGTAATACCCACAGTCAATAAAGTCTGAAAAGAGCCTACGGAGGAAAGTATTTGTCGCCATACAGGAATTGTTTTTTCACCACTGGCAGCCAATAACTGATTTTCGGCCCTGGTACGAGCTATTGCATCCCAAAGAATAGGATAATTATTCGAAACTGCCAGAAAATACAACTGTAATCCCATTGCCAGCGACGGTGATTCACGAATTATTTGCTGAATAGCCATATGTAGGCTATTATAGCTCCTTACGGCTGCCGGAGCGCTTGCAGGAACCAGATCGGTGCGTTTGGTCGCGGCTTGCAAAGCCTGGAGCTGCCGCTGCAATGCTTCTATCTGACGGATGTTTTCCGTCTGATCCATTTCCGGCGTCTGGGCTATGACTTTCTGAAGTCGCACAATTTCATCCTTCAAAGCCTGAATACGGCCTCGCGCCTGCGCGGCATCCTTGTCCACGGCATCAATCCCGCCGGAAACTCCGGAGAGTCCCTGGCGGGTATTGTTCTTTACGAGGAATTCTATCTCGACGGGTTTCATTGCAAGTTGAGTTTCGATTGAAAGAGTTGTGCGGTATCGGGTTTTCCCGTTGCACTCCCGGCTTCCGTACATTCGGCCGGGACGCTTCGATAATGCGGGGCATCGGCCAGCATCATGGCCAGTGTCTGGAAATTGACCTTCCACAGAATGTAATGCACCGACCATCCTGTTGCGGAGGCAATTTGCCAAACGATTCCGAAGGGGCTATGGGAACTCTCGTAAACGGTTCTTAACTCCCCTTTCCTGCTCTTTTGGGGCGGCTCGCTTCGTACCGGAAGGGATCGATCCTCTCGGCCGATTCGATAATACTCGTAAAATCCCGCGTGCCCCGCATTCTGCGGAACCAGCGCTGGGCTTCGATCCGGTACTCGGAGGGCACCTTCCACCGGATCAACCAGGCCACCACGGGGGCCAGCAGGAGTCCGGACAGATAGCCGCGACATATCGTCAGCGCAAGGATCAGCGAAAGGCGTTTGGCATGCCGGTCGAAAAAGGCACGCTCCTCATCTTCGGAGAAAGCATCCCATTCCCGGGCTGTGATTCCCAGCTTCAGGTAGTGGCGTACGATGCGCATCTGCCCTCCCAGGCAGGGGCGCCGCATCGTTACGCGCAGCACCCACTCCCGGCCTCCGGGCAGGCGGAACCGGAGAAGAGGCAGCAGAATCCCCACATCGCGCAGAGCTTCCGCTGCCTCCAGTTCTACATTGCGTTTCATGGCTTAGGCATTGGGCTGCGAAAGCGATACGGTAGCTTTTGTTTCAGGATTGGACTCCAGGATGAATTCCAGATTTCCGGAGCGGGACGAACCCGAGGAATTGGCTTCGGCGATCACCGTGACACGTCCGTTCACGACTTCCACCGAGAAGCCTTCGGGCACAGCACCTACCGAGAACGGACCCGAGGCTTCGATATCGACCGGGAGGCTGCCGCCCGCCTGTTCGAAGGTCAGCGACGTCGGGTCGGCCTCGATGAAGGGCTCCGTCGGCAGAATCGAACCGGGCGAAGAGCCGTCCAGCGGAGCCAGGACCTTCAGTCCGAATTCGATGCCGAGGACGTTTTCGCCGCCCAAGCCGCCGCGAATCTTCGAGGCACGCAACGAAACGCGCTTGAGTTTGACGGTCTTACCCGTACCGGTCAGAATGCGCATATCTCCTTCGACACGCATCGAGCTGGCGGGCATTTGCCACTCCTCACCCGCGACTTTGCCGCCCATCAGATCGACGCAGTTCTGGGGAACCATTTCGATCATCTTTCCGGTAATCTCATTCGTCGCGGCTCGCGTTTCGATATCCAGCACGGGACTGGTCCGAATCTGTGCGGCCCAGAGTTCGACGGTCTGGGCGTCTTCACCGCCCCAGTCAAGGCCCTCTTCCGAAATGTTCCCCATGCGTCTGCCGTTGAAATAGACAGCGTCGAGCAGCATCAGATAGCCGTCGTTAGTTTGAATTACAGATCGTTTAGACATAATTAAATTGTTTTGAAAAGTTTTGCAAATAAGTTTGTTTTATGAGCCCACCAGCCGCCGAGACATCCGATAACGATTCCGAAAAGCATCCACCTTCCCCGATAGGCCGGGGACCGCGTTTGTTGTATTGCTGTTTCCGAAGATTGATGCCTGGAGACTTCGAGGAGTCGGTCGTATGCTTCCCGGGTTTCTGCCAGACTCTCCTTCAGAGAATCTGCATATCGGTCCTGCCGGGCCGAGGTCGCTTTGTAATATTCGACTCGTCGGGCAAGCGAATCGCTGCGTGCTGAAATGCGGATGGTATCCCCGTCACGCCGGGCTTCGAGCGTCAGCCGACCGTCACGGGCAACATAGGCCGCCCCCTCCGGCAGATTACGGAGGCTCTCCTCCGTCACCGTCACCGCTGCTGTCCGAAGCGGAATCGCCTCCGTCCGCAGCGCCCGCAGCACAGAGGTCTCCTCCGATCGAGAGTTCATTGCCGCTCGTGCGGTTTGCTCTACGGCGTTTTGTGCGCCGCGCTGCATGTGCGACACGGTATCCGTCCTGTTCTGCGTCCCTGTCGAGAGGAGCTTCTTCGTCGCAGTGCAACTTGCCAGCAGCAGGATGGAGAGCAGCAAAAAGAGTCTTGTCTTCATACGAATTTCGTTTTCCGATGGTCTTGCGGAGGCGCTCCACCTCTTTGGTCAGCCGGTCGATGCGTACGAGCATCTCTTCCTGGTTGGCCTTGAGGTCGATGTTTTCCCGCCGCAGTTGGATGTTTTCCTCGAGAATCTTCTTGTTTTCGCCCGAAAGCAGGTTGATCGAACTCTGCAACTCTTTGAGAAAGTCGTTGTTCTGTTTGCGGCGCGAGAAGATCCAGGTGAAAACGCTGCCGAGGAATCCCCCGGGAAGTGCGAAAGCGAGTATCTGCATCCAAATGCTGTCCATCGTTCAATCGGTTTTTGAAAGTTAGTTTACGCCCGTTCGATCATGCGTGCAATCTTCGAGATCAAATCCGCGTAGGCTGCGGGTTCTGCCGTACAGTACCCGGCCTTGGCAATCTCATAAGCGAAGCGTGTTATGTCGTTACGATACGCCCAGGCTGCTGCGTAGCGTTTGGCGGAAAGGACCTTCGCATGGTCGCGGATGCCCTCCTCCGGTGTGTCGTAGTCGCGAAACTTGCGATCGACCTCGTAACGGTAGCGTCCGTCGGAGGTCCGGGTGATCGAATAAACCTTCTCGAATCGTCCGCTCTGCCGGTCATCCGAAAAGTATTCGAAGGTCCGTTCGGTTCGCCGCTTTCCGGTCCACTTATCTCCGGCCGTGATGCCGAAGAGATTATTTCCGATAGCATGATCGCCCCATCCGCTTTCGAGGGCGGCCTGCGCCGCAACAAACAGAGGATTCAACCCTGTTTCGGCGCAGACCCGCTCGATTGTCGGATAATAGGTGCGCTTGAAATCCGCCGGTTTCATGGCTTACTCGGTTGCGGTGCCGACCAGGGCCATTACACCTGCATTATCGCCGCGCATGATGCTGCCTCCGGCACGTACGAGGAAAGAGTAGACATCCCCATAATAGTCGGGCGCTTTCTCCTGCTCAAAAGCCTTGACTTCGCCCAAGGCGCGGCATACGGACTGATCGTGCCAGGCAAGGGCTGCGGCCAGGTCCGTGGCGGCACCGCTTTCGCCCCACCGCTTCGGAGCTTTATCCGCAGTGTAGAGCGTAGCTTGTGAACGCATCATGACGTTGAACGAGAAGAGTTTTCCGATGATGCCGTTCTGGGCATCCGCCGAGGCGAGGAATGCGGAGTTCTCATTGGCAGTGAGATCGCTCAACAGCTGTGCGTACATCTGCGCATCGAGCAGCAGGTAGCGGCCCTCCTGGGGAATGTTCTCGCTGTTGAATTTCGTCATCAGCGTCAGAATATCCGCCCTGCAAAGCCCTTTTCGCCTGCCTGTCGCCGAAGGTGTGTAAGCATCCACCGGTGCCCCCGTGGTTTCGATCACACGATCCGAGGCAGGACTCCAGGCGAACAGAAAATCCTTGGCCACAGCCTCATGCAGGGCGAGCTTGTCCTGCCGTAATACGGACTCGCGTTTGTTGTACGACAGCTCGACCTTGTCGGCATCGGGGATCAAAACGGGATCCGTCGTGAAAGCAGCCAGCTCGAAAGTTTTGTCCGTGTCGGTACGCTGCTTTACCGTTGCGGGTAATGACGTTCGGTTCTTCTCGACTTTCGAAGCGGCACCTGCCTGCGGGATATGCACGATCTTTCCCGCTTCGACATACTCGTCGGCGTTGAACGCTTTCGAAAGGAAGCTGTTGGGAGCGAACAGACCTTCGACGATCGATTTCTCCCAGATTTCTTTTTGAATAGCCATAATGTTTTTTGTTTTTGATGAGTTCTACATGTTAGGTTCGGTACCGAAGGCCGCTTTGAACTTCTCACGGAAGAGTTCCGGCGCCTTGTCCCTGAGTTCAACAAGGCGCCCTGCCTTATCGAGTTCTTCCCACGACTTGTTTACAAGGTCGGAGAGTTCGACCGACTGCCGTCGTTCACCCTCACGGATAAGCGCTGTGACGGATTTGCGGTGCGGAATGGCTTCGAGGGTGGCTTTGGCACTCTCGAAATCCGTATCAAAGAGTTTCAGATAAGCCTCCTTGCCTGCGGTATTGATCCTTCCGTCGGCAATGGCTGCATCCACGAGGCGAATCGCCTCGGACTTCCGGATCTCCTTGTGCTCGGACTCCGCACGCGCTGCAGCATCTCTGAGTTCCTGATTTTCACGTGTTAGCCGGTCGTTGTTTTCGATCAGCCGGTTCACAGCGCCGATAACCTCGGCATCCTGTGCTGAGTCCTGCAACTTGAGGACTTCCTTCAAAGTCTTGTTCATATTCGAATCGATTTTTGAGTGATTGAGCCTGTCCATAAGCCGGATGACAGTCGAAGCATCCGTGAGATCGAGAGGTTTTCCCGTTTGACGGTCGAAAAGCACCAGGGCATTATGATTGGCCCCGATCGTGACAATGGACGCTTCACGGGCTGTCCAGCGCGTCACGGTCGGAAGCGTCTGCCCGGGAAGTTTCAACTCTGCGGCGTCACTCACCTCTTCGGGAGGCCAGGCTCCCATAGAAGCCATGCGCAGGAATCCGCCTTCGACCTTGTCGGCAATCTTCACCGCCTCGTCATCCTTCTCGTCGAAGAGGGCATCGGCAAGGATCTGCGTACCTTCAATACGGATGTTCTCCCAACGACCGATCGGAAGCTCCCAGTCCTTATGGTTGAGCAGGATCACGGGGTTCTTACGGAACTCCTCGAGATTAGCGCCGCTGGTGAGCATACGGAACCCGTAGGTATTGACCGTCTCGTCGTGCAACACGAATGTAAATCGTTTCATAAAAGCCATCATTTTTCGGCAAAATTGGATTGAAAACACCCGTCTTGCAAATTATATTGTATTGTTTTACAATTTATTACGCTTTAATTGCACTTTACATGCAGACCATTTATCCACGATTCGCTCCGTTCGGGTGAAGAGCTTACCTTTGGGGTGTAAAACAGAGATTTTTCATGACACAAGAGTTGGATAACAAGCAGAAGAAGGAGTGGGCGAAACTACTTTTCCTCACTACGGATCTCACCCAAGCCGAGATTGCCGTGAAGATCGGTGTCTCGAGGATTACTATCGTACGATGGGCCAAAGAGTGGGAGGGTCTCAAGTTGAATTTCCTCCAAACCCGTGAGGCACGGATCAAATCGACACTCATGCAGCTTAACGAACTCGACGAAAGCATCGCGGCGCGTGAGCAGGGTGCGCGCTATCCGACGGTCAAGGAGGCAGATATCCGGCGCAAACTCACCGCCGACCTCGAGGCGCTCGAACAGGAGGCCTCCGTGCGGGACATTGTCAATGTGTCAAGAGATATTCTCGACTATGTCCGAGCTATTGACCTGGAGAAGGCCAAGATGCTCTCGGACTATTTCGATTCATACATACAGGAACGGCTGAAATGGGTAAAGTAGATGACATGCGCGCCTGGAACGAATGGCGTGAATACCACCGTGCCCTGAAGCGCGACAAGGCGGTGGACAAACTCTCACCTGTGGAACGGATGAGGCGACTCGAGAAGCTCGAAAAGGATCCCGTTTCGTGGATGCTTTTCTTCTTCGCCGAATACACCCGGCATCCCTTCACTTCCTTCCAGAAGAAGGCGATCCGGCGGATCACCTCCAATCCGGAATGGTATGAAGTGCTCTCGTGGTCACGCGAGCTGGCCAAATCGACCATCGTCTTCATGTGCATCATGTATCTTGTACTGACGAAACGCAAGCGCAACGTGCTGCTCGTTTCCAACAGCCATGAGAATGCCACGCGGCTTCTGGATCCTTACAAGAAGTCCTTCGAACAAAATTCACTGTTAAAGGCTTACTACGGGGACCTGAGGGAGGCCGGCAACTGGACCGCCGACGAGTTCTCGCTGACCTCGGGCGCGGCATTCCGGGCGCTCGGTGCAATGGAATCGCCGCGAGGCACCCGCAAGGATGCCTTTCGCCCGGATACGATTCTCCCGGACGACTTCGACACGGATGCCGACTGCCGTAATCCCGACATTGTAAAAAAGAAGTGGCAGTGGTTCGAGGAAGCCCTGATTCCAACCCGATCCGTGAGCGGCGACCTGCTGGTCGTGTTCTGCGGGAACGTCATTGCCCGGGATTGCTGTGTGACGCGGGCCGGGGCCAAGGCCGACCATTGGGATATTGTGAACATCCGCGATGCCGAAGGCCGCTCGACCTGGCCCGAGAAGAACACCGAGGAGCGTATCCGCCGCATCGAGCAGACCATTTCCACCAAAGCCTTCCAGCAGGAGTATATGAACAATCCGCTTTCCGAAGGCGAGGTCATCAAGGAGGTGATCTGGGGAAAATGTCCGCCGATGCAACGGCTCCAGTTCGCAGTGGCCTACGCCGATCCTTCTCCGTCAAACGCCCGCAACAAGGCATCGAGTTTCAAAGCGGATTTTCTGCTCGGTTACTGCGACGGGACATTCTACGTCTATACGGGATTTCTCGACCATGTCACCAACGACGAGTTCGTGGACTGGTTCTACAACCTGCGCGATTATGCGAGCGAACGTGTGCAGGTTTATTACTTCATCGAGAACAACAGCCTGCAGGATCCTTTCTATGAGCAGGTGTTCCTCCCAATGTTCGCCGCCCGCGCCCGCGAACGGGGATTCATCGGCATCACACCCGACTGTCGCTGTAAACCGCCGAAATTCGAACGCATCGAGGGAAACCTCGAACCGTTGATCCGCCAAGGGCGCCTGGTACTGAATATCGACGAACGAGAGAATCCGCACATGAAACGCCTCGAAGAGCAGTTCCTGCTGCTCAACCGACAAATGAAATCTCCGGCCGACGGCCCTGACTGCATCGAAGGAGGCGTATGGATCATCAACCAGAAGATCTCCACGCTCAACGAGGGATCCTATACCATCGGTCAACGAGTACGCGCATCAAAACGTTTCTAATATGGCTTTTCTGACACCTGAAGAGTTGCAGACGCATCTCTATAAAGAGAATATCGAAACCATCGCCCGAGAGGACGATGCAATCGTGGCCGCGGCTATCGATGCCGCCATTGAGGAGGCCTCGGGGTATCTCGGGGCTTATGACCGTAAGAAGATCTTCGGCACCGAGGGTGACGAACGTAACGCACTGCTGTTAATTTTCGTCAAGGACATCGCCGTATGGCACTTCATCAACCTGTGCAATGCAGGAACGGATCTCCAGCTCCGGCAGGATCGATACGAACGGGCCGTCGCCTGGCTGAAGTCCGTCCAGCGCTCGGAGATCAAACCCAACCTACCCGTAATGGAGGATGCCGACGGCGACGGAAAGCCCGACCCCGCTGCCGGAGAGTACATTTTCGGGTCGAACCCAAAACGATCACAACATTTTTGATTATGGCACAAATAGGTTATAAGACATCTTCCCGAAAGAGTTCCGGCACGAAAGCCTCAAAGCCGATAGTGGTGCAGCAGATCGTTGTCCAGGCTCCGCAGCGTCGCGTGTACGACATCGGAGATTGGCGGTCAGCTTTGCGCTCGGCCGACAACGGACGGCCGAAATATCTCTACGACCTGTTCGAAGACATCATGATCGACGGAGTTCTCGCCGATGCGATCAACAAACGTATCGAGGCCGTGCTGAATGCTGAAGTCGTCTTCATGAATGCCCGGGGACAGGAAGAACCCGCCATCGCAGCGATGATCGACACGACAGCCTGGGAAACGCTCATCCGCGAAATCATGCACCGGCTGTTCTACGGCAGGGCGGGCGTGGAGCTCTTTTTCAACAGCGGATTCCACGTCGAACCTATCAAACCCAAGTATATCGACCTGGACAACTGTCAGATTCTGCTGAACGACACAGGAGATCGATCGGTACCGTACGACCAGGATCCGAACCTTCTGGTCGTCGGTCGTCCCGGGGACTACGGGCTGCTGCTCAAAGCTGCACCCTATGCTATCTGGAAACGCGGTGGATTTGGCGACTATGCTCAATGGATCGAGCTGTTCGGAATGCCTCAGCGTATCGGAAAATACAACACGTTCGACCCACAGAGCCGGGAACTGCTTAAGCAAGCCTTGGAAGAGGCCGGATCCGCACCTTATCTCGTCATCCCCAAGGAGGCAGACATTGAAACCAAAGAGGTAAATAGGGGGTCTGGCTCGTCATTCAATGAGTTCCGTCAGGCGACGAATGAAGAGATGCTTATCACGATCCTCGGACAGACGCTGACCACCATTCAGGGCGAGCGCGGAGCCCGCTCGCTCGGAGAAGTGCATCTGCAGGTCGAGGATTCGAAACACACGAGCGACCTGCGTTTTGTACAACGTACGCTCAATGAACGGCTGCTGCCTGTTCTGGAGACTTGCGGCTTACCCGTGAAAGGCGGCCGCTTCGTCTATCCGAAGGCAGCCGACCCGCTCTCCGTGGACGAAATCGTGAAGCTCTCGACGATCATCGATATCCCCGCAGCATTCATTCACGACAAGTATTCGATCCCCATGCCGGACAAAGGAGAGGTGATCGCCGGAGAAAAGTCGAATATGGTATTAGGCTCGCACCTTGAAACGGATACGGATGTCGAGGAGAAGGTGCGGAATGCCGACAACCGGAACATTTGGCGCCGCTTATGGGATTTTTTCATCAAAGCCCCGCAGGGCGGGGCGTTCGATGGCACTGCCCTCATGCGGATGCAGGACAGTGATACGCTCGAAGAGAGGCTGATGGGACGTGTGGCCGCCTCGCAGCCCGCGTTCGACACGGAGCTATTTCGATTCCTTTCCGAAGACCTTTTGAAGGCCGTTCAACCGGAAGCTGACAGCATCGGGAATGCTGATATCGGGGTTGTGTACGGAGTACGTGACGACGCTTTACAGACAGCGATGGAGATTAACCTGTTCCAGTTCTCGGCAGCCAAAACCCTGGCCGAATTGCAGGAACTCAACCGCCTCTTCCGTGAAAGTAGTAATTTCGCCGACTTCGAACGTGAGGCCCGCAAGATTTGTACGGCATTCAACCGCGACTGGCAACGTACCGAGTACGACACGGCACTACTTACGGCCGAAGCCGCCAGCACCTACCGGCGGCTGATGGGCAAGACAAAGTTGTTCCCCTACTGGGAGTACCGGACGGTCGGAGACGATCGTGTGCGTCCGTCTCATCGCCAGCTCGAAGGGATCGTCCTTCCCTACAACGATGCCAGATGGAAGAAGATCTTCCCGCCGAACGACTGGCGATGTCGCTGCCGGGTCGTGCCGCGGATGGCCCATGAGGTCAAGAAAGAGACGGTCGAAGCCTCGCAACAGCGCGTGGACGAGTTCTTCGGAACGGCGACGTGGAAAAAAGCCGCAGCACAGGGTTGGGGCGTAAACCGTGCCCTCACCGGCGAGGTGTTCACGCAGAACCAGTTCTACATCCGCCGCTTCCAGAACAAGGCTTCGAAGCTACTTGGCCGACTCTACTACAACGACTGGGGACTCGACTCGTTTGCCAAACGCCTGGCGGCAGCGACGGAACCGATGCCCGAATACAGCGGTTCGGCCGCAGAATGGTACGAGGCTCACAAGACGCTACACGACTACAAAGGCCGCGAAGTCGTTATGGACGAGAAGGTGTTCCGAACTCATACGACCGGGAACTATGAGAAAGTGCGGGTGCCGTTACTGGCATGTGTCGAAGAGGTGCTGAAGAATCCCGACGAGGTTTGGTTGAACGATTATCACAGACCGTTCAGGAACATGAATTTCATAAAATTCTATGACGGAAAGGTGATCGACGTGATCTGTGAAGTGGATGAAAATCTCGAATATAGGATAACGACCTGGTTCGAGATCGTTCAGACTCCGAATTTGAAACAGAAAACGCGAAGCAGCCGCCACATTGACCCGCGATGGAGATACCGACGGGGCTTGCTTATAAAAAAGTCGTAGCGGCATGTCTTTGCGTCCGGACGTACTGTTGTTTACCTTGGGAACACGTCCTGCAGGTATCCGCAACGCCTTGGATAGCCAGTGTCATACCGCTGCTTCGGGTTAACGTACTCATCCGCTGTATCAAGCCCAGACTTTGGTCCCATGCCCCCATCACCCGCGAGGGATAGCAGAATTCGATTCACCCCCGGAATTGTACGCTTCGGAACAAATATACAAAATTTTTATGAAAATAGAAATCGACAAACTCCTCGAGAAGCGTATGGAGGAGATCCTGCAGGGAACGGCTGAAATCGTCGCTGAAACATCCGTCGGATATTTCCAGGACACGTTCCGGCACAAGGCCTTTGACGGGAATCCGTGGGCACCACCCCGGGTCCCCAAACAATCGGGGTCACTGCTCGTGCAGTCCGGAGCTTTGCTCAACAGCATCCGGCCTGTCGTGGTCACGCCCGGGCGGATCGTCATCGCGGCCGGAAACGAGAAAGTGGACTATGCCCGGGTACACAACGAAGGATTCAAAGGTGCGGTTGCGGTTCCGGCCCATATCCGGCACACGCGCCGGGGTGATCAGAGCGTTCGGCAGCACACCCGAAGGGTGAACATTCCCCGGCGACAGTTTATCGGCGACGCCCGGGAACTCGAAACCGAGCTGCAAAAAAGAATCGAGACTTATGTGGAATCCGTATTAAACAACTGATTATGGAAAAAGAACTCTTCATCGCCCTGTGCGATCAGCTGAAAAACAAAGTCCCCGAATTGCGATGGATCGATTCGGATCAGGGACAACTCAATGTTTCGGAACGGCCTCCGGTGGCCTTCCCCTGCTGCCTGGTCGAGATGAGCTACCCGCAATGCACGACCCACATGGCCGGAAAACAACGCGTGCGTGTGAGATTTCAACTGCAAGTGGCATTCAACGTCTGGGGTACGGCAAACGCATCCGCACCGCAAGAGAGTCGTGAAAAAGCGCTTCAACAGTACGACACCCTGCAGAATATACACAAGGCGCTTCAATGGTGGTCTTTCGGACGCAAGATCAATCCGACATCCCGGGTGTCGGTCTTAACGGAGAATAGGTCGAACGGATTGAAAATATTCCGGATGATCTACGAATCGGAGTTTATGGATTAACCCCAGTCGAACCCGGGAAACATCCGACGCAACTGGCGTTTGGTCGTACGTTGACGGATCAGCTTGTTGTAGAACTCGTCCTCGGCGACCAGGGCGTTGCTGATCGTACGGTCCTCGACGAAAAATTCATTGTCGGCAAGGATCTTCAGCACATCGTCGAAACGTCGCCGCTCCAACTCTGTCCAGTAGTAATAACGGGCCGTCAGGAGGCGGTTGCGCTTGGCGATTCGGTCTGCACGCGACGTGATGTTTCCATCTCCCGAACGGGGCAGAGAACGTGTACGCCGCCGGTTCCCGGCTTTCTCAATGGTCGGGCAGTGGAAAAGAATGAGTTGATTGTCTGACGTGTTACCCATATTGCAAAGATACGAAATTTTGCACTGGAGGAAACAAAAACGCTGCCGATTTTCGATTCTTGGCAGCGTTTTTATGTTATCAAACAATCCCCACATTCAGTAGAAAATCAATGCGAAGACGGTTGAAATATGTGAGTTTTATGTCGAATTTACGATATTCCGGATCTTGTGCCTCCAAATATTGTCGGAGTTCCTCCTGACAGGCTTTGCGCATCGCATTGACCGAGAGGTTACCTCTTGGTCGATAAAGGCCTTCGAGATAGCATTTGCGATAGCCGGGCCTTTGCAAAATAAAACGCACTCTATACATATTTACATCGAATCTCTTGACAGGAATAAGAATTATCGCATATAAAAACGGGATAATTATGGTATCAACTGAATGATATTTGCTCCATTCTGGAGTTTTTCAATGGCTTCAGGCATCTGTTTTCCGATCGCCTTGAATCTGGCTCGGCACGCATTTTTGATCGGTCCTATGGATTCGGATGGACCGTGTTGGACGACATGTAATCGCACCTTTTCGACAAAATCTTCAATTATCAATTTCTCGGCGCGATCCATATCTCCAGTTAAAACACAAGCCCGAAGTTGCCAATCAACATGTGGAGAATCATTGCCTTGTGCAATCTTCTTTACATTGTTGGTCATAGCCCATAATTTGAAAAACAGAATAATTTGGAGGAGTCCAAAAATAAAAAACAGAATTCCAAGAATTACGAAATAAAGATCCATAAAATTATATTTTTAGTTAAATACATACAAAGCTACAAAATTTGTTACTTTTCGGCAATGTTCCCGGCGGCGGAATCGAACCGCCGCAGACAACCGTTCGGGACTACTCCATGGCCGCCAACGAGAGCGGCAATGTCTGTTTCACGCCCTTGTCGTCCTTGTAGGAGACGGAAATGAACTGACAGGTATCGACGGGCCGGTAGGCGTTCTGGATGATGTCGGTGGCCTCAATTAGTTGCGGGTAGCCTGATTTGCGGGCGATTTCGCGCAGTTGCAGTACGCGGCTGGCCTTCAGATTTCCCTTGCGATCCTTCGCCAGCAGATTCATGACCATCTCGGTCAAAGCCGCCGAATCCTCGTCTTTGGCCAGCGATTTGATGAACGTTTTGACCTTATCGACCCCGACATTCACCGTATCGTCCCAGCCGTCGTTGGTGCGATAACCGAGCGCCACCGTGATCTTGCCATCGGAGGTCGTGAATTGATTGCTGTGTCGGTCCGATTTGGTTCGGAACAACTCATCCTTGAGCGCGATCAGCGTTTCGGCATCGCCGAAAACCTCCTCTTTCAGCCGGCGCATCTCCTCGCTCAACGCCTGCAACCGGCTAAACTTGTTGCGGCAGAACTCATCCACCGACGACTTGTATGCGGCAATACTCTCTTCGCGTTTCTGTTTCTCGGCACGCTCCTCGGCCTCAAGCTGCGCCTTCAGTTCGGCGCGTTGTGCTGCTGTCATTTTCGTAATATCCATACAATTTATAATTGCATTATCTTCTCTTTCCTTTTAACTCCGCAACGCGGAGGAGGATGTGACTTCTCATCGCTTCATTGACAAATTTTAATGCTCCGAAATAGCCCTTACACTCGGCAAGCATTAAAATCATATCATCCGGAAACTCTTTGCGTGCTTCCCGTCGCAGTCGTTTCAGTAGGCGTGTTTTCATAGATATTCTTGGTTAGTTACTTGGTTAGTTACTTGGTTAGTTAAAATGCACAAAGCATCTTACTCGTTTTCGAGAATCGGCCGCCAGCCGATGACCATATCGTCATCTAAAGATCCATTGTTCTCGTGCCAATGATGATTCCGGCCCCCATTTGCTTTGTAAAAGGCAATGCAGTATTCACGGCATAATGTTGTTTTAACTAAAACATCTCGATTATCATTTGGCAGCTCCACCTTCGGGTCACGCCAGCGGGTCAATTCATCGCGCTCGGATTGTGCGCCGGCGGAAAAGCCATCCATAAAGCATGTTGAGTACAATTCTCCCTCTCTGTATTCATAGTCAGACCATGCAGCATTTGCCCTCTCTTCAATTGGTTTCATAATTATTTCGATATTTTGCGAGAATCCTGCTGTTTCACCACTTCGTATTCGTTTATCGTTTCAAAAATCCGCAATGCCACCTGCGGGACTATGGCGTTTCCGCAGGCTTTGACGGCTTCCCGGCGCCACCGAGGAAAGGCGATACCAGCCAATTCCCCGGGAAACCCATCATCTCCGCCACATACAGGGGGTTGAGTCGGGAACCCGTTCCAGTCCGGTATTCGTCGCTTTGCATCGCTGTTTTGGGTAGTCCGTTGCGTATGCCCTGACTGGCAGGAAGCGTTACATTCTTCGCATCGTTGGCGGTCGGAGTAGGCAACAATCCCATTTTCGACGCCATTGCCAGCGTCGGACGTTCCGACGCATTCGGGGAGAGGCTTTTGTTCATTCGGCCGCTTCCTGCGTCTATCGCCGTCGGGGTGGGCAACAGGCTCAACGGCATAAAAACCATCTTCCCGTTCACGCATCGCTTCAGCCCCTGCGTCTGTACGGTGGGCAACAAACCAACATCTGTCCCGACGGTGGGGAGCGCCGACACCGCAAGCCGGAATAATGTACGGCTGCACCTCGTATCCTGCCGCCTCCAGGTCAGCGCACACCTGTTCGAAGACCAACCCTTCCGACCAATTAACGATTCCGTAAACGTTCTCGCCCACGACCCAGCGGGGTCGAACAGTCCGAATAACGTCGAGCATCGCGGGCCACAGGTAGCGATCGTCTTCTGTGCCTCGCCACTTTCCTGCGAGCGAGAACGGCTGGCACGGGAATCCACCGGTAAGCACGTCGATACGGTCTTTCCAAATGGTAAAATCTGCTGTTCGTATGTCTTCGTATTGCTTTGCATTGGGAAAGTGGTATTTGAGTATGGTTCGGCAAAAAGGATCGATCTCGCAGTTGAAAGCGTTCGTCCAGCCAGCCCACTCGGCGGCGAGGTCGAACCCTCCGATCCCACTGAATAGTGATGCGTGGGTCATAAGAGATCATCGGTTATCCCCGTTTCCGTCGATCACGCCGCGCTCGCGGCGGCTGGCGAGTTTGTCGAGGTTCTGCTGCATGACCTCTTCGAGCGTGAAGCCGAAGCAATCGGCAATGCCCGCGATAAACCACGCACAATCCCCGACCTCTTTCATCAGCTCGGATTTGTAACCCTCCACCTCTTGCAGATCACCCGTATTGAAGACCAAATGATCCATATCCAGCCGGCACACTCCCTTTCGGCGCCATTTGGCGATCTTGTCGGCGATTTCGCCCACCTCGGCCATCAGGCCGAAAAGCATATAGGTCGCATTCTCGCAACTCGGCAGCCGCGTACTCATCGCGCGTGTCTGATATTCGTTCGCCCGCATAGTTATTTCGAATTTTTCCTGTTAAACTTCCTCTCAACCAGATCGCATAAATCCAGGTACATCGCATCGGCATTCTTCTCTTTCACTCTCTCCCGGAACCCCGCTATATTCGACAGCCAGCAGCCGCAACGGACATAAATGCCGTCTTGCAGGTTGAAAAAGTAAACCTTGCTGCCAATCCGAGAGCCGAACCCGACAAAAGCCAGGAAAGGATAATCGCCGATATATTCGCCTTTCCCTTCGAAGGAGCACTCCTCACCGAAAGAGCAATCCTCACCGAAAGAGCACCACTTGCCGAAAGAGCACCACTCGCCGAAGGAGCACTCCTCACCGAAAGAGCACTCCTCACCGAAAGAGCAATCCTCACCGAAAGAGCACTGCTTGCTGAAAGAGCACCACTTGCCGAAAGAGCAATACTCACCGAAAGAGCACCACTCACCAAAAGAGCACGCCCTGCCGAAGGAGCACGCCCTGCCGAAGGAGCAGCACTTGCCGAAAGAGCAACACTCGCCGAAAGAGCAGCCCTTGCCGAAAGAGCACCACTCACCGAAAGAGCACCACTTGCCGAAGGAGCACCGCTCGCCGAAGGAGCACCGCTCGCCGAATATTTGTATATCACTGTAATCCCCCGAGGGGCATTGTTTGATTCCGTCGATCACCTCGAAGGCATCGAAATCCGCTTGTGTGTATTTTTTCATTTTCTTTAGTCCGTTAAATTCAATTCGATGATTCCGTCTATTTTACAATCCTCGATCCCGATACACTCCAACAGAGCCGGGATGCGTACAAGAGGTTTGGCCGGGTTGAAGTCGTAGCGGCCCGAAATCCGACCGTTGAGAGAGCTGATGATCCTACACAGCGACAGCACGATGTTGTAAGACCTTTGAGGAGCCTCCAACAGGATACAGCCGCTGATGGTCCGATACGCCTCGTCCGTCTTGTCGTTGTACTGCCGGGCGGCCCGGTCGTCGATCTTGCGAAGCATCGACCACGCGATGCCGTGAGCCTGCGTGACCAAAGTCTGGGCCTGCGTATAGCGGCGTTTGGTTTCATGGTGGAACAAGCCGGATGCCGTGAGTTCGGACTCAAGGTCGAGCATCGCGTAGTTCAGGCAGCCGACCAGCGTAAGCATCCGCACCGCGAGCGGCACGTACCGCTCGTCTTCCGGACGAGGACCCCGCGTAAGCAAGCGAGTGTTCATCCATGCCGTATGTTTAATCAGCATTGCCTGGCGGTAAGGAAGGTTGGTCATAATTTGACAACGATTGAGGTTCCGATTTGACGATCTGTTATTTTCCCTTATTCATTGTAGATTTCACGCAGATAGATGCTTAAATCGGAGATATGTATTCCGTTATCTTTTTCGAACTGCATCAGCAAGCAGGATATTTGGTCTTCAAGATGTTCCTTGGCATCTTTGACTTCAGATATCGTTTTAATTACAGGTTTCATGGTTAGCTCGGCAATTGGTTGGTTTTAACAATGACGGGAAGCATTGTTCTGCGGGGCCGGGAATATCCTTTTCGTCCCATCGCTTCGAGTTTTGAGACCATCACCCTGAGTTCTGCGAGCGAAAGCCGGGCGAACTCCTTTCTGGCAATTCGATTGCTCAAACAGAAGGCATCGACCACATCCCAATCCGAGGTGTCGACTCCGAGACGTTGCATCCGGTGCAATACCGCAGAGCGGAGCCGCTTCTGTTCACGACGAAACTCTTCGGTACTTAAACCCGGATGTTCGATCTCTGCCTCCATAGCTCTGCACATCGCCTCATACTCGTCTTTCTGCATCTCCCGGAGAGAGGTAGTACGCCCCTTTGTAAATTGTAGGATGAGCGTTTCTTTGATCTGCTCCCGATCGCCTTGCATCTGCCGCAAAAGCGCATAAAACCGGGCATAACTGGTCGGCTTGTTTTTCATGGTATGACGTGTTTTACAAAGTTCTTTCTACTGTCTTTACAAGTGGCGATTCTGCCGTGAAGATCCGCATTCGACGTTGTCGTGCAATCAGATACTCAAGGGTGGCCCCTTCACTTCTTGGCCAGCCGGGCAGCATATAGATTGCCTGGCAACGCAACAGCATGGCGATGTCTCGTCCCATGTGGTCTTCCCAAGCGGCATCGGCCGGAAGACCGTTATTCATCGGATTTATCGGCAAAAAACCGAATCTTCGCAATTTTATTTCAGCCTGCTCGAACTCTTCCCTGACCTGTGCCAACGGACGGCCCGATATGCGACCGCTGATGTATATCTTCATTATTTTACGTTCTTTGAAAATGGTTTCGGTTTGTTGGGGTCTCCCCAGTATTCCTCGGCTTTTTCGCGCCAGATCGTATATTCTCCCGTTGGCCCAAAGAAGCGTCCGTTCGTAAAGGCTTTGTATCCCTCGACCCATATCTTCAGCCCGGCATCGTACATTACCGACCGCGCGGCCCGGCCTGCCGGTTGTTTTCCGTCGGCATGGCTGACGAAGACGAGCATCTTGTCCAGATGCCGTTCCTTGAATGCGATGTACTGACGGTAGTCAAGTTGCGTGTACTGGAATGAATCGATGATGACGAAGTCCGGAGACTTGCGCTTCGACAGCCGTTCGTCGAGATCTGCAATGGATTCTCCGGCTACCACCTGGAACCGGCGGCCGCAGTCCTGCATGGCATGACGCCGCAGCGCGTTCAGGAACGAAACGGAGAGACCCTCCTCGAGTGAATTGTAAAGAACGCGACCAAAGCGGGCCAGCTCCTTGCCGAACGATAGAACGGCGGAGGTTTTCCCGTTACCGGACTTGCCCCAGAAAAAGACGACCCCGGTACGGTCGATTTCGCCCACGCAATTGCCCCATCCTCCTTCGAGACGGAGCGTGGACCGACGGATCGACAAGGCCTGTGATACGGAGAGTGATTTACCCATGATCGGATGGTATTTGAAAAGTGTTTGAACAGATTATTTCGAGGCGATGGCGGCCAATCGTTTCTGTTTGTGAATCTCGCGGCGGACACGGCGCAGGTCGAAGTCGCATGTGGCGGCATCCTTCACAACCGTTTTGACAACACGCTCGTCCGTCAGACCGTTTGCCCGGGCGATGGCGGCAACCTCGTAGGAGGTGGCCGGGGTCAGTTCCACGAACTTGCGACAGATACGCGAATGGATCTCATCATAGCCTTTCTTATTGTACGACAACCCGATCTCCATGCGCCGCTTGATATAGCGAGTCGATACGAAGATGATTCCGCAATAGTTCTCCAGTCGGTTGTAGATAGTGATGAAGTAGTAAAAGATCGAATCTGCCAGCTTATCCCCTTCGTCGAATACGAGTAACGGTTTATCAAGCGTCAACAGATGACGTACGACCCGCTCGAGTGCCTCTTTAAGGCTCATGTCCGAAACATTCACTCCGACCGACCGGGCCATTTCACGGATGAAATCGCCGCGGTGCATGTCCTCCGAACAGGAAACCACGAAGACATTCTCATGGCGCGCGGCGAAGTCGCGGATGGTGGTTGTCTTACCCGCCCCGGCCGGAGCGACGGCCCAGGCGACGTTCTGGTATTCCTGGGCATCGGTCAGCAACATCGAAAGTTCCTGGTAGACCATTGTCGGCGAGAGTTGCCAGTCTTCGCCCCGCTGTCCGGCAATCTGGGCGCGGAGCTTGGTGAACATATCATCGCTGATCGTCTCATAGCGGCCGTTGAGAATCGTCGATAGCGTACCGGCCGAGATCCCGACCAAAGAGTTCGCCGCCTTGTTCTGGCTCGGATACCGGGCCACATAGTTTTGAAGGAGAAGACGGATCTCGTCTTTCTGTTCGTTAGTAAGTTTCATATCTTAAAGTTTGTTTAATAATGATACTTTATCGAAAGTCATGTTGCTTATCTGCTTCCCGACCTGGCCGATGGCAATCGGTTCGCAGGTTTCATCCGAAATCCCGCTCTCGGAGGTCATATCGCGGGCGTATCGATCCAGCAGCTGCTCCTGTGCCCGGCGCGACAGGCCCTGAAGCCGTGGTGTCCGCAAGCCGTGCTGTTCGGGGGCAACCCCATGGGCAATCTCCAGTTCGTATCCCTCCATCTGACGACGAACGCGTTCTTGTTTATTGGCTTCGAGCGTTTTACGCAGGAAGGCCTGCTCCTCGGGAGTTTGCTCCTGGATGGCGCGGTGAACGACCGCATAGGGGACGGCCGGAACTACCATCCGCAGGCCGCCGACGGTCGGCTTTGTGCAGAGCCATACGCGCGTCATGTCATCCGGATCGTAGCGGACGAAGAACTTGCGTGTGGTGTTCGAGCGGCGGAACTCCATGTCGGGATGCCCCTCGGCGTCGAGTACCTCGTAGCTGTACCGTTGTCCCTCGACCTGAATGGCGATGCCCGAAGAGGTGAACTCGCTCGGGCGCTCCGTAACACGCCAGAACATCTCCATATAGTCGTACTGCGAAAGGGCCGGGGCCTCGGGGTTCTGCGAGCGCAGGTACATCTCCCGGCGGCTCATCTTCGATTCGGGATGACGCAGGTCATTCCATCGCTGGCGGTATTCGGCATAGGCCGCACACAGCTCCTCGAATGTGTAGAGGTCGTCCGCGTTGGCTTCGACAAACTCGAGGTTCGGACGGGAATCACGACTCGTGGCCGTAATATTCTGCCCCGTAAACCGCCAGTCGCCATGCAGCACTTCGCGCTGGAACCGGCCGAAGATCGATTCGATGGTCTTGGCCTGCGGTCTGTGCGGTTCCGTCGTGCGGCTGATACGGCAGATCCGCGACATGAAACTCAGCGAATCGGTCGTTTTCTGTCCGCCCTGGTTGTCGGTAACGATCTCGAAGGGCTTGTGGCCGGCCGTTTCGATGGCCATGCGGAAGGCGCGGCGCTGCAATTCGGCATTCTCACGCTCGCCGATACAATAGCCGAGCATCATCTCGCTGTATGCGTCGATCACCTCATAGACCATGACCGTCTTCTTGACCGGTTTCCCATCCTTGTCGCGCCCCTTGTAGTAGAGATTCAGTTTCGTACCGTCGCCATACCACAGCGCATCGCGCACGCCGGGGAGAATCGTCTGCTGCTTGCGGTCGAACTTCTGGCGGGCGGAGAGCTCTCCGTACACCGCAGCCCACCATTTCGGCGCTACATCCGGCCGCTCCAGGTAGGAGGTGACCGAGTTCATCGATTCGAGCGTCTTCCACCCCTTGCGCTCGGCACGCCGGTTGTACTCGTCGAAGATCTGGCGCAGGGTATAGACCGGTACGCGGCTGCGACGCAGGGCGACGAGCAGTCGGCCGCCCTCGGGTGTGATCTTCGTCTTGTTCGCATTGCAGAACTTCACGAACTTTGTTCCCATTTACTACCGCTATATGTCGACCAACGTGGAGATAACGCTAGGTGAGGACATCGACGCGACAGAGCACGATGCGCAAGTCGAGCATATGCTGATGCTCATAGAGCAGGTTAAGAGACGCTATCCGCTGGCTGTGAAGGAATGGCAGACGAAGGGCAGGAAGACCAAGAACGGGCGCAAGCACGTGAAGAGCAAGGCAAGAATTAAGGTTTACGCGCCAACCAAGGATGCAGCCAAGCAGAAGGCGAGGGAGCTGTACAGGGACTTCAACGGCGGCTAGTCATGGATTATTCAGCCGATTTCGAGACTACCACAGACCCCGGTGATTGTCGCGTTTGGGCATGGTGCGTTTGTGAGATTGATAACCCCGACGCACTAAGCTATGGTACGAACATTGCAACATTTCTTGATTTCTGCAAGGCGCATGGTGGTACATATTATTTCCATAACGCCGCTTTTGACTGTGAGTTTATTCTGTGGTACCTGCTTACCAACGGATTTGAGTA
>ERZ779855.503-NODE-503-length-34025-cov-10.768060_pt1 | contig 34025 bp, 28 predicted proteins | sample MGYA00511370_ERZ779855 | MGnify/ENA primary metagenome ERZ779855 (study PRJEB29588, sample SAMEA1967319) | human gut metagenome | biome: human gut; feature: human-associated habitat; material: faeces | place: Denmark | collected 2008/2010 ...
CTATATTTCAATAATTTCAAAGAACTATTTATCCACTTTTACGGGACAGTAGTGACATATAATCATAATTCCGGAACAGAACAGGTCTTTTACATCCGATATTCCATCATGTATCATCGTCCTATTCTCGGTAGGAAATGTGACCGTTTTATCCTGTTTCCACTGCAAATAAAATCAGTAGAAATCACACTGCAATGGATTTTCAGACCGGTGACGATGCGTTGCCAGAAATGACATCATGTTACATCTCAACTGCATACAATGAGCCTTCTTTATAAACGGAATCTGCTTGAACAATCCGGTATATAGAAATCACTCAGGCAAATCACGGCAGACAGCACTGACCGCCCAATCTATGCAGTGCACAAGGTAACATAATTGCCACGGTATCTCCATTTGCTTGATTCTGTTCACTATACACATTTCCTTTGCTCACGACAACGAGTCAAGGTGCGCACCGAGATCAGTGAGTAAACCGATTAAAATCAAAAATGTATGGTAACAAAAAAGAAATTGACCAAAGAAGAATGGGAGGCTATGACAGGTACGGATATGTCACTCATACTCCCGTCAGATGGCAGCATTGAGACTGCCAGGGAATCATCCTTGAATGATATAGGAAAAGAGAAGTCAGAAGGAACGGTAGAACAGACCGACGCTACATCCGAGAGCCAGCAACCGTCAACTGGAAAAGAGGAAGCAGTTCCCGCATCTCAACGCCGTATAAGCAGCAGGCAGAGAAAGCTTTCTCTGGAGGAATATAGGAAAGCCTTTCTTCAGGTCCCGAGAATCGAAGACCGCAAGCCCGTGTTTGTCAGCGGCGAGGTACGTGACAGGCTGGACGAATTTGTCCGCAGGTTGGGAGGACGTAAAATGAGCGTTTCAGGACTGCTTGAAAACATCGCTCGGCAGCATCTCGAGATCTACTCGGAAGACTTCGAACAGTGGAGAAAGTTGTGACATTTTCCAGAATGACTGACTTGCTTACTGACTCCAGTCATTACAGTATTCAGACAGTCAGTAGCCGCCCTGAGGGGGTAACGGACAAAACTTCAGTTTTGGGAGTTAGCGAGGTTATCTTTCGGGCATCCCGAAAACCTCGCTCCACTCCCGAAGAGTGGAGACAATCCGCTCCCAGTGGTCGCAGATTGTGAGAAAAAGAATAATCAAAAATCAAACAGAGAAAATATGAATGACAGAAAGAAAAACAGGCCGAGGGGACGCCCCAAAGTAAGCGGAGTGTGCAAACTCAGCAAAGCCGTTACAGTGAAATTCTCCAAGATAGACTATGAACGGTTGTGCCGACGCAGCAGGCAGGCCAACCTCACGCTGGCAGAATTTCTCCGCGTATCAGCTTTTGAGGCGACGATAACAGCTAGGCACTCTGCCGAGGAAACTGCCGTCATACGCAGTCTTACGGGTATGGCAAACAACCTGAACCAGCTGACCCGTCTGTCCCATCAGGCCGGATTCCACCGTACCCAAAGGACGGTGATGGAACTCCTGCAGAAACTCAAGGAGATTATCGTCTGGTACAGGCAAGGAGAAAGGAGGCAATCATGATTGGCAAGATCAAGAAAGGGAAATCCTTCGGTGGCTGTATCCGCTATGTGATGGGCAAGGACAATGCGGAAATCATCGACTCAGACGGTGTATTGCTGGGAAATATCCGGGAAATAACGGACAGTTTTAACTACCAGCGTGAGCTTAATCCGAAGATCAAACAGCCTGTCGGACACATTGCATTGAGCTTCAAACCTGAGGATAAGGCATTGTTGACGGATGAGTTTATGGCTAAAATAGCCCGGGAATACATGGAGCTGATGGGGATAAAAAACACTCAGTTTATTCTGGTAAGACACCATAACACGGACAATCCGCACTGCCACCTGGTCTATAACCGCATCGGATATGACGGCAAGGTAATCTCTTCCCAAAGCGATTACAAGCGTAATGAAATCGCCACAAAATTGCTTAAGGACAGGTACGGGCTGACATACGCCGAGGGCAAGGGCAAGACCAAAGTGGAGAAACTCCATGCTTCGGAGCGTGTGAAATACGAAATCTTCAATGCCGTCAAGGCAGCTTTGAAGCATTCCAAAACATGGAAAGAGTTCAACGATTACCTGCTTCGCCGGGGTATCAGGCTGGAATTTGTAAAACGTACCAGAGAGATAAAAAGGCCGGAGGATATACAGGGAATCCGGTTCACCAAGGACGGGCAGACCTTCAAGGCTTCGCAAATCAGCCGGGAGTTCAGCTTTGCCAGGTTGAATGCCCGGTTGAGCTGGAAGACTTCGGAATCCCAACAGGAATCCGAACATAAGGTGCAACAAAGGATACCGGACGTAGGCCATCTTCTCGAAAGTACTGGACCGGGACTGTTCAGTCCGACAAACGGTACCGTTCCCGAAGAGCCGTTATCACAGGAAGAACTCTTGCGCAGACGCAGGAAGAAGAAACAAAAGAGGAAAGGATTCGGATTGTAGTCCGTCCTTTCCCATTCAAATTATTCATGAACATTAAAATTGCAGGAATATGAAATTGGAAGAATATATCGAGAGCATCTTCGGATGCCTGGAAAGAATCGAAAACAAGATCAACGGGCTGCCCGTTCCCTTGCCGGAAGGTAACAGCCCGACAGTTAACAATGAAAAGGAAAAGGATGAGTCCGTGCTGAATGAAGTCCGGAAAGGTCATGAGACATTTCGCAACTTGTTGGCTCGCTTGTACGAGGGACTTGCCGCCATTAAGAACGATATGGTTTCCATGGGCAGGAAAAACTCGTCACAGGAAAGACTTGGACAGGTCTTGTCTGAAATGCGTAATGAACAGCGTCAGCACCAGGAGAAAGTGGAAGCCTTGTTTTGTGAGACCAATGACACAGTCAGAAAGAATTCAGTTAAGACAAGCAACATCAATCATCATTTCAGCCTGAGTGTAGAATCCCCGTACACTCTTGGGAGTTTTTTCGTGATGTTCGTGACAATCGTGATTCTGTCCGTGACTCTCTATTTTTCGGTGAGGACAGATAACGTGCAGGCCGATAATGATCTGAAGTACCGTTATGTCAAGATGAAAGGAGAGGCTACCCCTGAGCAACTTGTAGAACTTGAAAATCTCTTTGGACCGAACCGGGATAACGAACGGATAGAACAGGTGCGTGAGGACGTGGAAGCCTACGAGAAAGCGGTACAAAGACAAGCGGCATTGACCGAGCAGGCACGGCTGAAAGAACAGGCCGCGAGAGAACTGGACAGCAAGGCGAAGTCCATCAAGGACAAGTCTATTACGGACGAACCTAAAAAGTGAGCCTATGGCCAGTGTCAAAGTGAAATTCAGACCTTCCACCATAGAGGGAAAGGAAGGTACCGTCTATTATCAGATTATCCAGAACCGTGTAATCCGTCAGTTAAAGACGGATTACCGGATATTTACTAACGAATGGAACGAAGCTGGAAGCTGTATCATTGTCGGTAGTTCGGAGCGAAGCAATCTGCTCCTTTCCTTGCAGGAACGCATGGAGTGGGACCTGAAACGGATGGACATGATTATCCGCCAGCTGGATAACCGGAAAGCCGGATATACGGCAGATGATATTGTCGCTTCTTTTCAAAGCAATACAGAGGGACAGTCGCTTTTCAACTTTATGCAGGGTATCATAGCCCGTCTCAAACAGATGGGCAAGATACGTACGGCTGAAAACTATTCCTGTACCCTGAAAAGTTTCATGCAGTTCAGACAGGATCGGGACATTCTGCTGTCCGAAATTGATTCGGACTTGATGCAGCTTTATGAAGCCTACCTTCATGGAAAAGGAGCCGTGCGGAATACCAGTTCATTCTATATGCGTATCCTTCGGGCTGTATATAATCGCGCTCTGGAAAAGGAACTGGTGGAACAGCGTAATCCTTTTAGGCATGTCTATACGGGAGTGGACAAGACCGTCAAGCGTGCCGTTCCATTATCCGCCATCAAGCGTATGAAGAATCTGGATCTGTCCTTACAGCCTAATCTGGAATTTGCAAGGGACATGTTCCTATTCAGTTTCTATACCCGTGGAATGTCGTTCATAGATATGGCTCACCTGAAAAAGAAAGATCTTCAGAACGGATTTTTATCGTATCGCAGACGAAAGACCGGGCAGCAGCTGGTTGTCAGGTGGGAAAAATGTATGCAGGAGATTGTCGGCAAATACCCGGAAGACAATCTCAGTCCTTATCTTTTGCCGGTATTGAAATATCCTTTTAAGGATACGCACAAGCATTATAGGAATGTCATGTCCGGAATAAACCGGAACCTGAAAGAAATAGCCAGACTGGCCGATATATCCGTTCCTCTTAGCATGTACTGTGCCCGTCATTCATGGGCAAGCGCAGCCAAAGGCAAGAACATTCCGATTTCGGTTATCAGTGAAGGAATGGGACATGATTCCGAGGCGACCACACAAATTTATTTGGCCTCATTGGACAATTCCGTAGTGGACAAGGCTAATTTCAGTATTTTGAGAGAGCTATAATACTACAACTGTTTAGGAAAAGTTGTCATTTCTTGTTAAGAGAGAGATAAAATATCGCAAATATAAGCAAAATAGATAAATAGACCATATTAAAATGTTTTTTTCTTCACACTCAGAGCTTGTTTAAATTTTCCTGTTTGAAATAAAAAGAGTGCTTCTTCCTTCCTCGAAAATGCTTATTTTTAGTTACCAAGCTTCAAATAATTATGTATTCGACGGATTTAGAAGAAACACAGTGGCAAGTTATCAAGAAAATCTTGAACTTGCAAGAAAGGAAACGAAAATATGATTTGCGTGAAATATGGAATGCTATTTTCTATGTAGTCAAAACCGGGTGTCAATGGCGTATGCTTCCCTCTGATTTCGCTCCTTGGGAGTTGGTTTACTACTATTATCGCAAATGGTCTTCTTTGGGTGAATTTGATTTATTATTGAATAACTTACGAAATAAAGTTCGTGTAAAAATGGGACAGAAGGCAGAAGCAAGTTTGGGTATCATGGATAGTCAAAGTGTACGTTGGGGTGATAACCGTTCTCTTAATGGTATTGACGGGAACAAGAAAGTAAAAGGCGTTAAACGTCATGTAGTGGTAGATAAAAATGGCTTCCTGCTTGCAGTCATGGTGACGATTGCCTGTGTGCATGATAGCAAGGCGGCTTATCTGTTGGCAAGGTGTCTGAGGGAACTCTGTTGCAATATCAAAGTCATATTGGCAGATGCCGGATATCGTGGAGAAGTAGCTGAGAAGATTAAAAATGCTTTTGGATACATTCTTGAAGTAGTCGTCAGTGGTGATAAGGTAAAAGGCTTTAAACCAATAGGTAAAAGGTGGATTGTGGAAAGCACCTTTTCATGGTTTGACAATTATAGAAGGCTTTGCCGAAACTATGAATTAACATTCGATTCGGCAGAGGAAATGGTAAAACTGGCATCCATTAGGATGTTATTGAATAAAATTTAAACAGGCTCTCACTCATTTAGAAAATTGATAATGTTTAGGATAAATAAAGATTCTAATTGCATAATCTATTAAAAGACAGTACAAATAGGATACAAATCTTCTCTCTTAACAAGAGGTGATGATTTTTATGCGTATCAACAAACTTAATAATAATAAATATGAAATACTTTTTTTATAAAACATTAAATCTATGTATTCCAATTATAGGATCATTTTTATTATGTACTAGTTGTGATTCATATTCAACAAGTGCTCCAGATGACAAATATCTAAGTGAATTCCACAATAAATATTTTCAATACACAGGAAATGAATCAAAACTTAATGAAAATAATCTGTCTTTGTTTGTAGATTATTCTACTTGCATTACTTTAGGACAACATTCACCATTCTTTCAAAGTTTAGTTCCTTCATTTGTTGCTGCTACAAAACACTATTATTCAATTAAAGGGGATAAGGTTGTTGAAGAACAAAACATAAATGTATTTCAAGCATTAAGCAATATAATAGAGGTTAATTATGCCGACTTAAAACAAGCAGCTAATTTAATAGTTAATGGCAACTCAGAAGGTGTGCTGTTAACTGACGGTGAGTATTACCAGAAAAATATAGCTGGCGGTGGAATCAGTGATCCATATATGGCCAATGCATTCAAACAATGGCTTAAGAAAGGACATGATATATATATTCTTGCAGAACCATATTTAGAAGGACCTCAGAAATATAACAAGAAGAGATTTTATTTCTTGTTTACAGATAGCAGGTTAGAAGGTAATATCTATAAGAGAATATGTGAAACTACTAAATTGGAAAATTATCCGGATGTTGAAATGTTCCATTTATCGGCAAGCCATCCTACAATTATGGCGGAAAATGGAAAAAGTAAAGTAAATGAAATCATTTCTGCATCAAACACAAACTATGGTCTTTATGAAATTCAAGACTGGCCAGTAGACTGGAAATCTATAGAGGGTTATATTATGGGCGCTGTAGATGAAACAACAGGTGAGCCACTACAATATGGTAATCCTGTTATCTCCGGCTTAAAGGTCGATAGAAACAGTTATGGAGGTTTTAGAATTTCTGATATATCAGTTAAGGTTTATGATATAAATGCAGACTATTACAACTTCTACACTGAAACTGAAGCCCCTTCTGGTTTGAATTTGTCTTCTATCAGTTTAACTGAGTCTGTTAATGCATTTATATATGACAAGGAAGAATTCAACAAACACGGTAATATAAACTTACACTTTGATGTGCCCATGTGGAATCCAACTTTCTTATCATGCAAACCGTTTAACTTCACCAAGATAGATATTAATGTATCTGGTATTGAAAACGTATTTGAGAATTATGAAGAAATGTTCAATTTTGATGCTATAGGTTTACCTGGCAAACAGAATACCTCAGTTTCTGAAAGTGTTAAACAAGCATTATTTGACAAGGACATACAGAATATGATGAAGAATGCAAATCTGTATACCATCTACATAAAAAGCAATAAATATTAATCATTAAATTTTCTATTATGATAACAAGAATAACAACTTTACCTCAGTTGGAGGCCTTACAGAACAGTACAATGATTTATGTAGTTATCTCAGCGTTAATAGCTTTGTTGATCGCATTCATTATTTCTTTCATTATCAAATACCAGGGTGGTCAGGACAAATCTTATATAACCAGAAGAATCTGGTTTATAGTTATAGGTATAGTTTCTGCTGCTGGTTTTTATCTTTATAATGATTTAGTTGTTAAAGGACAGATTGTTAATGCCGGTTTCAAGAGTATGTTTGTTGAAACCAATATTACATGTATCGGAATTCTTCTTGGCATCTATTTTGTTTTAGGTATTCTGATAATGTTCATCTTCAGAAATTCAAAATTTGGTTCTATTTTAGGTAAGGGGAAAGAATAAATAAGTAAGTTATGGCTCAACAATATTTTGTATTAGGGATTGGTGGTACAGGAATGCGTTGCATTGAATCCCTCATTCATTTATGTGCTATGGGTATGTTTGATGATACAGACATACATCTTTTAGCACTTGATACAGATAAAGATAATGGTAATTTTAATAGATTGAAAGAAGTTAAGGAAGCGTATTTAAAAGCAAAGGGGACTGATGCTTCACAACGAACAGTCTTGAAAGAAACTTTTTTTTCTGCTAATATTCATTACTATGAATTTTCTCCTAATTATGAAAAGAAGAGTGATTTTAAGTCTGTATTCAATTATGATGATACTCAATTCAAAAATAAAGAACAGACTGCGATTGCAGATTTAGTTCTAACTAAGAATGTAGAATCTTTTAATCTTCGTCATGGTTATAGAGCACAGACTCATTTAGGCTCTATGATGATGTACCATTCAATATTGGAAGCAGCGCGTTCTAATAATAATTCAGAGTTAAAGACATATTTGCAGAAACTTATTCAGGTAGCTCAAAATGGCGGTGCTAGAGTATTTATTCTTGGTTCAGTATTTGGTGGAACAGGTGCTTCTTCGATTCCTATCATACCTCAGGCTATATCAAAAGCTGCTGAGATAATGAGTAACGGAGCAGTTAATATTCTCAATAATGCATATTTTGGGTCTACACTATTGACTGCCTATTTTAACTTTAAATCACCTACAGGAGCAGAATTGGTTAATCAGAAAATTATTGCAACCAGTGATAAATTTGCATTAAACTCTCAGGTTGCAATGATGTTTTATGATGATGACAGTACTGTAAAAAGTACATATCAAAAATTTTACATGTTAGGGACTCCAGGTTTGGACTGGAACCCTATGGCTAAAAAGGAACAGTCAGAAACAATTACTGGTGGTGCAAACCAATGTAATGATTCTCATTATATCGAGCTTATGGCCGCTTGTGCTGCACTTCATTTTCTTAAGGTTCCTGAAGATGATTTACGAACAAGAAAGCAGAACCATGACACAGAGTATTTGTATAGAGCTGTTGGCGACAGTGGGAAATTGGAATTCAGAGATTTTATTGGCCAAGAAATGGAACAGGAGTTTGCTAAGAAACTTGGTATGCTAACAGTGTTTTCTTTATTCTGCAATGGAGAGGATGATTTTGTTAATAGTGTAAAATCAGGACATCAAAAGGATATTGTGAATTTCCTGGATATAGATAACACTCAAATCAAGGATGGTGTAAAAGAATATTTTAAATTGTTCCATTTTTCTATTAATCAAGATGACACGTTGTATGAAGGTTGGTTACGTCAGCTTCATAGGTCTGCAGGTGGTGATGATAAGTTCATTCTGAATGCTGCTTTATTTGCACCACAGAAGAAAAAAGAACTAATGAAATACAAGTGGAATAAGGACTTATATAAAACGACTGGTATAGGCAAAGATAATAAGTTTGATGTTGGATTAATTAGCTCTAAATTTAACGAGTTTAAAAGAGCATTTAAGGATGAAAACCAAAAAGGAATGCCATCTATGACCAATCGTGGAGAACAATTATATAAAAGAATATATAACACACTTGTTTCACTTTATAAATTCTAATTCATTATGTCAAAAGCTCTACTAATAAAAAGTCAAATAGACAAGAACGGAGGAGAAGTTGGTAAGTGGAACAACTTCAATAATGCTCCTTCATATATACAGGGTATTCATACTGGAAAAATGTTAGAGGATATCTCTGCAGAAAAACTAGGTGCATTAATTTCTGGTATACCTACTCCATGGGCAAGAGCCAAACTTTTTAAGTTTGCCTTTGCTACCATAGCTGCACCAGATCCAAATATAAACACAGAAGGTCTATTACAGTTCTATAATATGCTTCATGCCGAATGGAAAGGTTTGATGGCTGTAATAGCATTATACCCTAACAGAATTAGATTTTCTGATCCTGTTTATATGGATGTCAGAGGGGGAGATTATGATATAGCTTCTGCCTTTGGTAGAATGCTGTTCAATGAAAAGGATGTTTGGAGTAACCAGGATGACTTGGCTCGAAATCCGGATGCCCAGCCATTTATTCAACTAATCTATTATAGAGAACATCTTGTTGGTGGTACATCTCCTCTTACCGGTTGTTTTACAGGTGTTGATTATAGTAACTTGGGTAATGATGCTTCAGATATTAATTGGTATCGTCAAGGTAAGTTTGAGGACCCGATGAATTATCTTACTCCAGAAGAAGTACAGAAGGTTTATTTGTTTGTTAAGAACATGAACCGTAACCAACAGGCTTTTGAGACTAAAATCAATTCACAGAGAGGAAACAATCTAAGGATAGAATTGACAGGATTCAAGGCTGTAAGCAGACAGTGGGAAAATGAACTTAGTGCTAAAGGTAATGGCTTGCTTCGTCAAGTAGGCCCTATCGCTCAATACGGTAATCTGTCAGCTCCATTTGCAGATTTGTTCAAGAGTGATGTACCGGTTTACATGAAGCAGGATTTCACCTTCACTTATTTTGATGACGGTAACTGTCAGGTTATAGGTGATATACAGAACCTCTTAAGCAAGGATAATTTTGTAGTTGGATGGTGTGAAGATAAAAATGAGCTAACAAAACTTTCTCAGGCTCCAGTGTATTACTTAAGAGTTCCTGATTTAAGTGATGGTTCATGCTCTTACTTTTCCCTGCCGTTATCAGAGCAAGGCATTGACATCTTTAAAAATAGTCTGTCTTCTTTGTTGGGTTACTCTTCAACTTCAGGTAACACTAAACTTACCGCAAAAATAAATGATGCTGGTCAGTTAGCTGTAACTTTGGTAGTTGAAATAGACGGTGAACCTGTTACGCTTAACAAGAGAGAATACAAGATTCAATGGATGACTTCTAATGGCAGAGTTATTTTATGGCCAAACTTTGTCAGTGAAAACTGGAATAAATACTATTTATATTCTGAGTTTACAAGTGATGTAAATGAGAACTTTATACCATTCTTTAAATTTGAAGGTAAGATACTTAGAAATATAAGAGGTGAGTTCTTAACCTCAGATTATGAAATAGCACCAGAAGAAGATCGCCAGGTTGATGTTAAACAGCTTGTTACATATCCTCATGGTCAAGGTACAGATTTGATTAAATATGATATTATATGTACTGACAAGCCAATGGCTGGCGTTCTCGTTAAAGTAAAAGAGGCTGGCAAACCTTGTGGAGCAGGTATATTAATGTTCAGACCTGATGTAGTTAAGGATTTATCAAATGTTGATGTACAAAATACTGCTGTTGTTGGTATTGACTTTGGAAGTAATAACACTTGTGTTTACTTTAACGCTGGAAATAGAGGTGCCCAACCGGTTCAGTTTAAGAATTATAGGTCAGTTATAGTTGGTAAAGAAAATACGGATACTCGTTCAATTGCCCAAAATGACGAACTCCTATTCTTCACTAACTATGAATCCAATAATGGTCAATTAAAGTCATGGCTTCATGAACATGATACTCGTTATACTAAGAATGGTATATCAGAAGAAATACAAGGCGGTGTTCCTGTAAATCGTCCTAATATTTTGGTCAATCACATGGATGAATTTATTATAGAAACACAGGCTGGTAATCTTCATTATAACATGAAATGGTTGAATGATGATAAAGGTTTATTGAAGAAACGTGCTTTCTTAAAAAGTATTTGGTTACAAACATGTGCCTTCCTTTACCAGAATAAAATTAAACCATCTCAAATAAATTGGAGTTATCCAGGTTCTATGATGGAGGCTGACATTGACGAATTAAGACGAATATTTGAGGAATTGTCTCGTATGACACCTATTATGGGTAGGAAACCGTCTATCAATGATGAGAATATCACAGAAGCTGAAGCCGTATGTAGTTATGCACTTTCAAATAACAACTTCGGTCTTAACAATAATAATATGTTCCTGGGTATTGATGTTGGTGGTTCTACAAGCGACATTCTTCTATTGGCTAAGAATCCGCAGAAAGGTAATCAGGCTTCACTTTTCAGAGAAAGTTCTGTGAGACTTGCTGCCGGTGTTTTCTTTAACACCGTTATAAATTCTGATGACTTTAGACGTGCTTTATTGAACTTCCATGAAGGAAAGAGTACAAAGGTTTTTGTGGCAAATATACAGGAAATAATTAAGGAGAAGAAGAAGGCCCCTTATTACCTCAATAGTATATTTGATCAGCTGAAGACAGAAGAAGACTACGATAAATTCTATAGTTCTATAGCTGATAATGCAAAAGTAGTATTTACTTTACCTGCATATGTAACAGGATTGTTGCTCTACTATTCAGGTATGCTTATCGGAAAAACTATCAAGGATAACAATCTTGACAATATTACTAGGATTGATATTCTATCGTTTGGTAAAGGTGGTCGCTTATTCCACTGGCTCCGTAATGCTGCTAGTAACAGTACCACTATGGGATATTATAAATCATGTCTCAATGCTGGTGTTAAACGTATAATTGATAGGGAGCTAGATGTTAAATACAGAGACGAAATCGAGGTTGACAATAAAGCAGAGGTTGCTAAAGGTCTATGCGATATGCAGGATCTAAATAAAGTATTCGTAGATAATCATAGCGATATCTGTGGTGAGATAGGTGTAAGATTTACAAATTCACAGGGTGCATCTAGAGAGCTGTTGCCTACAGATGAATTGTCCGGTGAATATTTCGATAATGATATGAATTACTTTGACTTCACAAGCATGGAATGTTTTGAAGAGTTTTTCAATATCTTTATCAATTTTGTAAGTGTAAAAACTAAATTATGCACTATGGACGCTGAACTCAGAAATGATTTCGCCGATCTTCCAAATAAGGTAGGAGCTTTCATTTGCCAGGACAGCGAATATAAGAGTGCCAAACGAAAAGTAAACAATGGTGGTTCTTTCGCTTATCATCAACCTTTGATTATAGCAGAAGGCTCATGCTTCCTGGAGAAAACATTAATAAAAAAAGTGTTTAGTTAATGAAGACATTATCACTATATATAGACAGATGGTATATTGCCGCAGCAGTCTGCTACGACAATATACCTCGTCGTATAGATCTGCCTAATAGGGAAGACCGTATTTGGCTCTATTTTTATGAAGATATTAATAATGATAGAGTTATTTATGGTAAATCTTATCAGAAGCATTATCTGGATAAGGAGCTTCATTACTATGGTGATATATTCTCTAAAGTCGTAAAAGAAGATGAAACCTTTAAAAGATTTGGAAAAGATGTTAGCTTGAAAGAAATCTTTAAGGCATCTGATATACTTGAACACCTAACTAGGGACTTTAATGAAAATGAGAAAATAGATACCTATATCTCTTTTTCAGTTGATGTTTCGTATGCCGCCCAGAAGGTATTTCTCGATATATTAGAAGAGAATAATTTTGTTATTAAAGAGAGTGTTGCTAGAATCTCTCACTTAGCTGTAGAACTTTCCAATAAAAAGGGCCTGTTGAATAATTCAAATTGCATTCTCGTTATTACAGCTTGCAATGAGAATCTCCGATATGTCGTTTACAAACAAAGCAATAATGTTTTTGTTAGACAAGGTAATGAAGGACTCCTAAGAGGTTATGGAACTGATTTGAGAGGCCGGGCATTACTGGAACAGATTGTTTGGCAAATTAATAATTCAACTAAATTCCTGAGAAAAGAGGAAGAGGAAGAGGAAATTAACAGATTAAGCCAAAATCTGGAAAGATGGCTATTACAACTTGACAACACCAAGTTTGGTCGTCCTGTTATATATAACGATATAACTTTCTCCAGAGCTCCACATAATAAGCAGAATGCTACTATTCTGAAGAATGTTATTGAAGAAAGAACCAAAACAATAGTCAATGATGTAGTTGACAATATTGTTCAATATGTAAAAGAACTTGATATTGTATTCTCAGATATAAGTCATATTATTTTCATAGGTGATTCATTTAAGAATAGCATGTTCAAGGAAGAGTTATTACAGCGTTATCCTGTAACTCCGAACAATATAGTTGCTTTTGGGAATAAGGATATACCTGAAATTGTTGGTATTTACAGTCAAATGGACTTGTCTCAATTTGATAGTTTAAGAAAGAATATCGAAAATCTCTCTTATGAACAATTAGAACAGATTAAAATTGCAGAAGAAGATAGAAAAGCAAGAGAAGCTGCACTTAAGAAGCAGGAAGAAATAGACCTTGCTAATGCTGCTATGCGTGAAGATGAGAGAAAGTTCAATGCCGCTATTGTTGACGCTGAATCTTATGAGAAGAAAGGTGACTATAGCAGCATGATAGATCTTTTAAACATTGCTCTTACTTTAAAGCCTGATGATAAGGAAGTAAAGAAAATGTTGGATGAAGCAAACAGAAAGCTATCCGAAATCAAGGTCAAGAATGAGCAATATAATAAAACCATCAGGATGGCTCAGGATGCCTTGAACTCACAGCGATGGCAGGATGCTTATTCAAAGAGTGAGGCAGCTTTAGAATTACGCCCTGATTCTTCTGAGGCAAAACGTATTCTTACTGAATCACAAAGAAAAATCAAATTAACAGAAAGCCTTAAAGAGTTTCTTTTACGAGCTGACACCTTTATTGGTCAGAAATTATATAAGGAAGCATTAGAAGAACTGAATAAGGCTAAGCATGCTGATTCTAATAATAAAGAGATTGAGGAACGTATATCCAAAATCCAAAATATACAGAAGAAGCATAAGGAAGAATTGGGCTTCTTAGAACAAGAACTTACTAAGGCCGAAAAAGAAGATAACTTTGAAAAAGCTATAGAAATATGCAATAAGCTCATTGACAAGGATATTCAGAATCCTAGAAAATGGAATGAGCATATAGTTTATCTTAAAGAAAGACGGAACAAATATCTTAAGGATATAGAGCTGTTTGAATCGTTAAAGATTAAGATAAATGAAGCAAGTTTTAATGAACATTGGGAAGAACTTATAGAGCTATGCAACAAAGCATTATCTATAAAATCCGATGATTCTATTAAACGATATTTGGAAAAGGCACAGGACAAGTTCAAGCTAATTCAAGATCAAAAGAATTTTGAGAGTTTGGTTTCTAATGTGAAAACATTTATTGCTGATAGACAATGGCCTGAAGCTAAAGAAATTATCAAGGTATTACAAGAGAAATACCCTGACAGAAGTGATATTATAAGGAATCTTCGTAAGCAAATTTTTGATGCAGAAGAAGCCTGGGAAGATAAACTTAGTGGAAAGAAACATATATCTTCTCCTATGCCAAATAATACTGAAGAGTATGGAAAACCTCCAGTAAAAATAGATAGACCTTCTAAAGATTCTTCTTTTGATGACTTCTTTGGCACTGATGATCCTAAAGGAAACAACTTAGACCAGAATAAAGGCAAGGGAACTCCTTCTAAGACAAGTAGGCAGGAAAAAGGATCTTCAGGTGATGACTTCTTTGGCTCCGATAGTCCTAAAGGGAACAGCTTGGGTCTAAATAAAGGCAAGAGTGTTCCTTCTAATACGAATAGTCAGAAAAAGGAATCTTCAGGTGATAGTTTCTTTGATTCTGATTCTGTGACAAAATCAAAACAGAAACAGCATACGAAACCATCTGCAAAAGATGATTTCTTTAATAGCTGATATAGAAAAAATGAATTGGGTAAAAATGGATTATTTTTAACTTTTTAAACTAATAACATATGGCAGAAGTACAGCTTAAAAGAAAAATTACGCTGCGCCGTAAGGAAAAGCCAGCGGAATTTACATTTGACGGACTGCTAAAAGTAAAATTGTTGTGGCAGTCTAAAACAGACTTGGATTTGTGTATTTTCTTTAAAAGAAAGGATGGACAAATCGGAGGCGTATTCTCTTCAGCATTCCGTCAGAAAAAGTCTGATCTAGGTAATTTGTCTGAATTCCCTTTCATGTTACATAAGGGAGATGAAGCAGAACCGGCACCTGGGGGAGAATCTACAGAGCAAATCAATATTGCCAGTCTAAATGATATAGATACAGCGCATGTATGCGTATTAAATTACAGTAAAGCTATAGACGGAGAAGAGGTAAACTTTGCACAGGACTCAGGTAGAGTAGAAATACAAAGTGACTCAGGTGACTATCTGGAAGTCCTGATTGATGCTACCGAGGATGGACATGTTTACCATGTATGTAGTATCAAGAATAATGAGGGTATTAACTCTGTTATAAATGAAGGTGTTGTTATGGATTTGGGTACTGCTTTTGATAAAATACCTGGGTTCTCACTAATATGCGAATAATAACTTTTAATTTTTATAATTATGGCTGAAGTAACATTAAAAAAGAAAATTACTCTTCGTAGAAAAGAAGAACAAGCTGCTTTCACATTCTCTGGTAAACTTAAAGTAAAACTTATGTGGTCATCAAGTACAGACCTTGATCTCTGCCTTTTCTTTAAGAAAAATGACGGCTCAATCGGTGGTATATTCTCTAATGAATATAGAGGTAAAAAATCTGACTTGGGTGACTTAAGCAAGTTCCCATTTATGCTCCATATGGGCGATAACAAAGAACCGGCTCCAGGTGGTGAGGAAACTGAGCAGATCAATATTGCCAGTCTTAGTGAAATCGACACAGCTTATGTTTGTATCGTGAATTACGATGCTGCTATTGAAGGTGAAGACGTAACTTATGCAGATGAAGGTGGACGTGTAGAACTTCAAAGTGACTCAGGTGACTATCTGGAAGTGTTAGCTGACTCTAAAGAAGAAGGTCATGTTTACTGCGTATGCTCAATTAAGAATAATAATGGCGTATATGCACTTAAGAATGAAAGCAATGTTATGGATTTAGCTACTGCTTTTGAGAAGATACCTGGATTCTCTTTAATTTGTAACGATTAATATGGTTCAACTTAAGAAAAAAGTTACTCTTAAAACTAAGAGAGCTGATTCCGATGTAAAACAAGATATACAATCAAAGAATACAGCTCCGCAGGAACCTGTTAATAAAACAGGAGGTGGTAACAAGCGTAACCTTTGGGTCTTTTTGGGTATAGTTGTTTTGGCTGCTATATTGTTCTTTGTTTTTGTGGGTAAAGATAATGAGACATCAGTAAAAACAAATGTAGCTCAGGTTCCTGTTACTGCTAAAGCTGATTCTATTCAGCCTGCCAAAACAGAAGAAACAGCAGAAAAGGTTGACTCAACAAATGTAGAGAAAACAGACAATACATTAAAGGAAGAACCTACTAAAGCAACAGCAGAGATGCCTTCATCAGAAAGCAACTCTAAACAAGGTTCAAAGCCGGATGTTGTCAAAGAAGAGAAAAAAACTCAAACATCATCTGCAATACCTGTAAATGGTAGCCTCGAACAGAAAGCTATTGCTGTTATACGTGGTACTTACGGCAATGGATTGGAGAGAAAACAAAAGCTCGGTGACGAATACACTGTTATCCAAAACAAGGTTAACGAAATGTATCGTGATGGCTTAGTTGATTAAAACTGTAAATACTGAAATAAAGAAACCGATGTTCTTCATTGGTTTCTTTATTTCGTAAACATTTAAATATGATTATATCAGTTATAATAGGGTTATGTATATGGTTTGTAATACCAATACTTCTCGAAAATAATTTTAAGAAAAAGAAAAACAAGGCAGCATTAAGAATGATGTGTAAGATAGTCGGACTAGTTATTGTAATTGCTGCTTTAATTAATGGTTTGGTTTAAGTTCTATGAGAATTAAATCTATATATATTTTATGTTTTGTGATTCTACTTATTAGTGGATGCGCAAATAATAAAAAAGAAAAGGTTGAGACTTCACCTGTTCTAAGCGAGATACAAAAGAAATACATAGATGAAGGTTGGCTTCTAAAATCGAATAGCAGTATGGATGGAGAACTACCTTCTTCCTATGGGGTTAAACCGAAATATGGCCTTCAGGACAATTATTTTGATATTAATATGGGAGAGGGCTGTGATATTGCTGTGAAGATAATAGACCTGTCAAATGACAGGTGCATACGATATATATTTGTGAGCGAAAATTCTTCAATAACAATAAATCAGATACCACAAGGCCAGTACTATCTTAAGATAGCATATGGATATGATTGGATGGAGAAATACGAAGATGGTATGACTCACGGTAAGTTTACACGTAACTGTTATTATGAAAAAAGTGTAGATGTCTTCGATTTTGGCAAGAAAAATTCTCAACATACTATTAATTATATTTTGAATATTAATATTCAGAATGGTATTGTAAATAATAACTTCAATACAATTAAAATCGACGAAACTGAGTTTTTTAAATAATTTGAGCTATGAATATTTTCAAACTATTTCTTTTCATTTTCCCTTTGGTATTTACTTCTTGTGAGACCTCTCAAACTCCTGTTAATGACTTATCTTCATTGTTGGAAAAGATAGATAATAACAGTGAAAATTACTCTGAAGAAGATTGGAACAATATAACTAATGAATTTACTGAGATAGAGGAAGAGTTATCTAAATATGAATATACTGATGAAGAACTAAAGGAGATAGGCAGAATTAAAGGCCAGATTCTTGCAAAGATGACAAAAAGTGCAGTCAAAGATCTAAAAAAACAAATGGAAGATTTAAGTAAACAACTTGAAGGCGGCCTTGAAGGATTCTTTGAAGAATTTAACAATGGAGAAGTAGAATAATACTTATTAGAACAATATTATTTTATAAAATATGGAAAAAAGAAAACATTACGAAGGTTTAAACGACCAACAAGTTGTTGAGAGTCGTGCTAAGTATGGCGTGAATCTTTTAACGCCACCTAAGAAGGATCCACTTTGGAAACAATTTCTAGAGAAATTTTCTGATCCTTTAATTGTTATATTAATAATAGCCGGTATCTTATCTATTGGTATAGCTTGCTATGAATATTTTGGCCTTGGGGAAGGTTTGACTGTCTTTTTTGAACCAGCTGGTATTTTTGTAGCGATACTGTTGGCAACAGGTTTAGCATTCTATTTTGAGCTTAAGGCAAACAAGGCTTTTAACCTATTGAACAAGGTTAATAATGACGAACCGGTTAAAGTAATTAGAAATAGCAACGTAACGGTAGTTCCTAAAAAAGATATTGTTGTTGGGGATATCGTTTTATTGAGTACTGGAGATGAAGTTCCTGCTGATGGAGAACTGCTGGAATCAATTACACTTCATATGGATGAGTCTACATTAACCGGGGAACCAGTTTGTAGCAAAACTACTATTGAATCTGAATTTGATTCTGAAGCTACTTATCCTTCCAATTATGTATTGCGTGGTACAAGAGTAATGGAAGGACACGGAGTATATAGAGTAGATAAGGTTGGCGATTCTACTGAAAACGGAAAACTTTTCGCTAAAATGACTGGTAGTGATATAGATGAAAAGTTGGAAGAATATGATGAAATAAAGGAAGAGAGAGAACTTACAGAAGAAGAAAATAAGGAATACATTAAACTTCTAGCTGCTCAACAGGGTGTAAGGAAAGGTATTAAAACTCCTCTGAATGAGCAATTGGATGGTTTGAGTGAACTTATCACAAACTTAAGCTATGGTTTTGCTACATTAATCATCGTAGGTAGAATAGCTCATTATTTCTCATGGAATCTGTTGGCATGCTGTTTGATTATTCCAACTGCACTTTTCTTTTACCTGGTTATTAAGAAATTTGAAGACTGGTCAAAAACTGCATGTGTTTCTACTATTATAACTTTTGCGGTTATATTCATAGGAGCTGTTTTAGGCTTACATGAATATTTGTTGCCAGAGGCAGAATTGTCAGGACTCTTGGCTCATACTTTGGACACTCTGATGATTGCAGTAACTCTTATTGTTGTAGCTGTACCAGAAGGTTTGCCTATGGCTGTAACATTGAGCCTTGCTTATTCTATGAGAAGTATGTTGAAGACAAATAATTTGGTTCGTAAAATGCATGCTTGTGAAACAATGGGTGCAATTACTGTTATTTGTACTGATAAAACAGGTACTTTGACACAGAATAAAATGCAGGTTTATGAAACCAAATTCTATGATCTGGATAAACAACAACTAAATGGTGACGAAGCAAGCAAACTTATTGCTGAAGGTATTGCTGTTAACTCAACTGCATCACTTGACCTGTCAGGAACAGAACCAAATGTAGTTGGAAATCCTACTGAAGGTGCATTACTGTTATGGTTACATAAACAAGGTATAGACCATGTAGCATTAAAAGAAAGTGCTAATACTTTATCTGAGGTACCATTCTCTACAGAGAGAAAATATATGGCTACTGTGGTTACTTCTTCAGTTAATGGAAAGAAGATCCTATATGTTAAGGGTGCTCCTGAAATAGTTTACGGAATGTGTAACAGTTCTTCTGCTAATGTAAGTAAATCAGAGGTTGACAATCAACTTCAGGCTTATCAGAAAAAAGCTATGCGTACATTGGGATTTGCTTATCAGATTCTGGAAGATAATGACAAGTATATCGAGAGCGGAAAGGTAGTTGCTACAGGCCTTAACTTCTTAGGTATAGTAGCTATTTCTGACCCTATCAGAACTGATGTTCCTGATGCCGTAACAGAATGTATGAAAGCTGGTATTAAAGTTAAAATAGTAACTGGAGATACTACTGGTACAGCTATTGAAATTGGAAGACAGATTGGCCTTTGGTCAAATAATGACAACGAGAAACATATTATAACTGGTCCGGAATTTGCTAAATTAAGCGACAGTGAATTGGATGATATTGTTCTTGATCTTAAGATTATTGCCAGAGCGAGACCTATGGACAAACAGCGTTTGGTTGAATCTCTGCAAAGAAAAAATCAGGTCGTATCAGTTACCGGAGACGGTACAAATGACGCTCCAGCCTTGAAAGCTGCCCATGTCGGTTTGTCTATGGGTGCTGGAACTTCAGTCGCTAAAGAAGCTAGTGATATAACTATTATCGACAACTCATTTAGCAGTATTGGTAGGACTGTTATGTGGGGTCGCTCTCTTTATCAGAATATTCAACGTTTCTTGCTATTCCAGTTAACTGTAAATGTTGCTGCTTGCTTTATTGTTCTAGTTGGAGCATTTATGGGTGCTGAATCACCACTAACTGTTACACAAATGTTGTGGGTAAACTTGATTATGGATACATTTGGTGCAATGGCATTGGCTTCACTTCCTCCTTCACCAGAGGTTATGAATGATAAGCCAAGAGAAAGACAGGCCTTTATCATCAATAAGCCTATGGCTTTTGATACTGTTGGTGTTGGTGGTTTCTTCTTCCTGTTGACACTATTGTTCGTTTATATTTTCCAGCATAGTGATGTTACTAGTTTAATGGACTTGTTAACTTTACAGTTGGGCGAAGCAAATAGCGTCACTCCTTATGAGCAGACACTGATTTTCTCTATATTTGTGTGGACACATTTCTGGTATATGTTTAATACTCGTTCTTTTGAAACTGGAAAAAGCCTATTCAAACTTAAACTAAGTTCTGGTTTCAAAACTATTGTAGGTGTTATAGTTATTGGCCAGATCATCATAGTAGAGGTCTTCTATGAGTTCTTTAATGTTGAACCTATGTTCCACACACTTAGTTGGAAATTGAATGTATCAGGTATTATAGATTGGCTGATCATTGTAGTCTTATCTTCCCTAGTTCTTTGGGTTAGAGAACTATGGCATCTATTAAGTGCAAAGAAAAACTAAATTATTTAATTATAGGTGATGAAGGTATGTTACAATAATGCATATCTTCATCACTTTTTTTATGTGTTAATTTTATATTTTGCTGTATGAGACTAATATTTTCCTTCTTTGTCATTTTATGTACAAGTTTAATTTCTTGTTCTAATAGCTATGAACAATCTCAAAATCTCGAAATCCCTCTTAACACAATTGAAAGGGCAGAGAACATTTATCATAGATTAGGATATACCGTCTCTTTCAATCCTGAATTAAATATACCTAATTGGGTGGCATGGGAACTTAACTCTTCAAAATTGGTAGAAAAGGAAAGTAGAGCCGGCCATTTTTATCCGGACCCTGATATACCAAGGGGTATTGCTGTAGAGACTGGCGATTATAGTAATTCCGGTTATGATAGAGGTCATATGTGTCCAGCTGCTGATAATAAATGGGACAAACAAGCAATGAGAGAGAGTTTTTATATGACGAACATTTGTCCACAACATCATAATCTTAATAGAGGCGATTGGAAGGAATTGGAGGACGACTGTCGAAGATGGGTTGAAGAATCAGGTACTATTTACATTGTATGTGGCCCTATATTATATAAAAACGATATTAGCTATATTGGAAAAGAACGTAAAATCCGTGTTCCAAATGCTTTTTTTAAAGTCATATTAGCCGGACTAGATGAAGGTTCACCAAGAGCTATTGGTTTTTTCTACAAAAACGCATCTGGTAATAATCCTCTGGATCATTATGTAAATTCAGTTGACCAGGTTGAAAGAATAACAGGATTAGATTTTTTCTCCCAACTACCTGATGATATTGAGGATGAAATAGAATCTAATTATAATATTAATCAGTGGAGATAAATAAAATGAACAATAAAATACAGTGCCCTATTTGTGGTAATACTAATAATATTTTTCTAGATAATAACAGTCTTAAACTTCTAAAACTAAGACATCCTGGTCTTTTGTTTTCTAATAAGGAACTTGCTGAAAAATTCAACACAAGGTGCCTTTGCCCTAAATGTAACTTTGAGTTTAAATATAACGAAGTTACCGGATATTCTGTTGATAGCACTAAGAAGATTGAGTTTGGTATATTATCCGCTCTTTGGGAATATATAGATATTAAATTATGCTATAGTGATTCGATAGAAAATTTATTTATAGACAAGGACAGCAGAAACCTTTTTATCAAGTTCCTCTTTGATAAATACTCAATAAGGTTGAATGAATCAGATTTGTTAGTGAGGTACAAATCAAAGAACATTAATAATGTAGGTGATTTGGTATCTTATATTAAAAGCTTGAAGATAGAATAATATTTTTAATACAGCATATTATGAATAAATAATAGTAATGTCTGTAACTGTTATAAGCTTAATTAAGTTTGTTGTTAAATCATCTCTATACAGAATATGGTATGTATCATAAAAAGAAATAAAAAACTTGCTTTTCTTTTATATTAATCTTATCTTTGTATATATTAGTTGGTGTTCTTTTGAATAGTGCAAAACAATGCAGAGTATAGAACTTAGTTCGTTTCTAAATCGTTACCTGTTTGAATTTAATTCTTGCAAACTACTTGTTTCCTAATAGATTACGAAAATCTTAATACCTAAAGCAGTGGAAGGTGATGTGTTTCTCGATGCCGGAAGCCTTTATCCACGGTTTGAGATACAATGCCACTGTACTGTTCGTGAGATTCTTGAACACCTGTCCAGTGCTTCGCTCGCCACAGAGCTGCAAAGCCTCTTCGCTGATAGGCAGGATTGCAGCGGTGGAAGTCTTCTTTGTGATAATGTCCATTCCCCAGCCGCCATCAGCCAACTTGACGATATTCTCCCACTGGAGTCTGATGCAGTCAGAAAGGCGAAGACCTGTAAGGCAGGAGAAGAGACCTGCACGGCGAAGGACATCACTCTTGCAAGGAGTCTGAGACAACTGCAACAACTCTTCCTTGGTGAGGAACTGCCGCTTGTTGCCATGAGCCTTGGCACGCACAAGTTTCTTGGCGATATTCTCTTTGAGCAGTCCGTCCTCGTATGCGATGGCAAGGATGCACTTCAACTTGGTAAGGTTGTTGTTGGCTGTTGTTCCCATCATGCGCTTGCCGTTGTGCATACAGGCATCCGACAACAGGTAGTCGAGGAATCCCTGGCAGTACGGAACGGTAAGGTCGCAGAAGCGGCACTCGCCATGCGTGTAATTGTGGAAGTGCATGTAGGCGGTTGCCCAGTTCTGGCTGCTGCCACGCTCAATCATGAGGTTCTTGAAATATTCCAAGAAGCTCTCCTTGCCCTTGTTGCGGTCGAGGAAGCCATACTCCTCATTGATGATGGACTCAGTCCTGCGGCACTTGATGATTTCCGCTTTCTGAATCATACTTTTGTTGTACTCCTGCTGAAAGCGTTCAACAGGGTTGGTGTAGATGTAAAGACCAAGGTACTCCCTGCGTGAGAGCTTGCCTGTCTTCGGGTTGCGGATTGGAGGATAGAAATCCAGATAGAGGGAAGTCTGTCCGTTCTTGATAGGTCGTTTCCGCACGGTGACCTTTGTACAAATGTTCGTCATATTGTTATTCTTTTATTATTCTTACCGATGTGTATCTGTGGATGCGAATAGCCATGGTCGCAACGCTTTAACTCTCAAATCCGATGCAAAGTTAGATTGCCGTGAAAAGAGAAAAGCAAAGATGGCTTCAAATACAGCCAGAATTTAACCTGAATTTGCTTTTGAGTATGATTTTACGCTCAAAATCAGACTAAAAGCAGGTATTGGATGCGTTTTTTGTCTTATATCCGTTACTCTGCGTTGTGGGTTTGTTTCGACCGACATGGATGGGTGCTGCATAGCAATTGCAACGGCATGGGTCGTATATGAGTTTGTTTGAACCATCTCTTGACTTGTGTCTCACTTCCGTTTTGCCTTGGTCGTAGTACTGCTTTTCTCTGCCTTCTTGCGTGCAGCCTCCCAGTCTGCTTTCAGATAGTAGTTGGCTCTTCCGCCTTTGAACTTTCGGATTCTCACTCCATGGGTCTCCGCAAATCTGCGTACCTGTGTCTTGCCTAATCCGTAGAGTTTCATGATGTCGAAGCAGGTGTACCAGTCATCGGAAATGTTCTTACCCTGTTCTTCATTATAAAGCCCGATAACCCTTTCCACGTCTTCTTTCTTGAAGCAGGTCGTTCCCCATGCGTGAACTGACTGGAGTTGGTAACGATTGCGGACTTCATAGAATCTTCCATACTTGATATTAAAGGTGCTCAACACCTCTGCCATTGTGTAATGGGTGTCGTGGGTTACTCCATCAGGTGCTCTTTCACCAGCCCTGGGAGTCTTGCGACACTTTGCCAACTTGTTGACTGAGCCAGTCTCGGCATCTTTTAGCCTCTGTGCTTTCTTGGACGTTGCTCCTTCTAACGATAGGGAAGAAGGGAGAACCACCTGATAACCTTGTCCCTTGGCTATTTCAAGAAGGTCTTGCAAATAGATCCTGGTCATGCGTGTACCGAAATTTACGGCTCTTAGCCTGCCTTGACGAATAAGACTGCGTACTGTCTTGACGCTGATGCTTACTGCCTGCGCTGTTTCCTCTACGGACATCAGCACGATTGGAATGCGAGTTGTAGTATTCATTTTTACCGTTATTTTTGAATTTTGCAGTGACTCATGGGGGATGGTCCTTGACGGAAACTTTTAAGAGGAAACAAGGGGAAATAAGAGGAAATAAGAACCCTCATTAAGAACCGTGTGTCCCTCTGCCCATGGTACAACCGTGGTACAAAATTACTATAAACGGATGAAACTCGCAATAGGCGGTTGGAGCGTTATGTTAATGAATATGTATTGAAAATGAGCTATTTATGACGTTTCTCTAAGTTTTGTTTGGAGTTCTTTTCGATGCGTTTTAGTCCATATGACATGCATGTGGAAGGACTTGCCGGAACCGGAAGGACCGATACAGAAGAAGTTGGCATTGTCCGTCATTTTCCTTTTGCCTTCCTTGCCGGTAATGTCGATACAGACAGGCAATCCCTGACGGTCGGTGTAGTATGTAGTCAGCGGTGTATCTTCGGATTCCTTCAGATGCTCCTTGAAGAAAAAGCAAAGTGCAGCATCCGAAAGTGTCAGGAACAGGTCATAGTCCGGGTTGAAAGCATAGCCATTACCTGGAAAACTGTCCATGAAAAGCTCCAGCTGGTTGAAGGCCGTCCTTGACGGCATGATGCCGCACTCGTACAGCTTTGTCTCCAGAAAGGAGGTTACCGGAGTAACCTTGTCAGGCGGACAGCTCACCAGAATGTTGAAGTTGCAGTACACAAGCATGGTACTGTCAACGGCCAGCCTGTCCAGCACTTCCTCAATGTCGGCCTTGGCAATACGGTTGCTCGGGTCCGGCATGGAACCGTGACGCTTCGCCTTGGCCTGAAGCTTGCGCAGCAGCTTCCTCTGTCCCGGTATCTGAATGACCTGATTAAATACCACACAGTCCGAGTAGGGGACGCCGGTAAGAAAAGAAAGCAGGTCGGTTGCAATTCCGTATCCGTTGATGTTCATCTGCGTGTACGGCTTTACCATGGAAGGAAGATTAATCTCGTCAATGTCCACCAGCGGATAGGAACGGATAATCCGGTCACCTGTCCTGAGATATTCGTCTGAAGCCTTGAAGTTAGTCATCGAGAACGGTCCGTGCCGGAACTGGAATGCCATGAAACGGTGGCAGTATTCGCTGACCTCCTCCTTGCCGAGCTTTCTGTGCCGGATATGCTTTTCCGTCAGAATATCATCCGTCTTTGATACCTTGGCATGGAAATCGAGCCATCTCTTCGGGTCATACTGGATGAACTGGCTTCTCTGAGCCTCCTGAGTGAGGATAAGAAAAGTCCGTATCTCTGTAAATTCCCTTCCCTCGAAGTATCTGAAATAACTCCTTGTCAGGAACTCCGCATCATCCGGCACGTCATGGTGAAATGCCTGTCTGCACAGAATATCCTGCTTCTGCAGTGCATATCCCTCACCGATGGTCTGAAGGATATTGGATAGCATGTCATGAAACAGCATGTACTGCTGCGCATCCGTACAGAGCTGCTGGACCGGATTGGTAATCTCGAAGATAACGGACGGCTCGCCTCTGGCCGAGAACAGCACGACATTGCCGTCCGTCTCCTCCAGCTGCGCATAGAGTCCGTCAAAAATTCTTTTCCTTTTGTGTGCCATACTGTATAAAGTGATTTACTGTTATTTTCTAAGGCTTCTGTAGATATAGATACCTCTTGACCTCTTCTTGTTGTGGAGTCCACCACGCTGTTTGATGTAGATTGTTATCAGTCCCACCAGTGCCATGACCATCATGGCTATGAATCCTGCAATCTTTCCCAAGGCGATTGAGAAACCGATGAAGCCTACGAATGATACGCCTATGGCTGCTGCTGCCAGAGTAAGGAAACGGCCGCGTATGCCCATAAACTCCAGCGGCTTCTGCAATCCCTTGAACACAGGGTATCCTTCCTGATTCATTGTCATGCCGGGTAAGGATTACTGGAAGAACAGCGGAAGAGCTTCCGAGAGTGCGATGAATGCGATACAGCCTCCTATGGTAAGCATAATGGTCTTCTTCACGTCCTGGTCTCCGTTCTGCATCTTGAAATAGACATTGAAGGCACCGACCAGAACGATAACGGCAGCAATGGCCTTCATAAGGTTCGATACCGGAGTCTGGTAGGAACTGACTTCCTGAGTGGCCTTGGTAAAACCTGCTGCACCCTTGCTTCCTGCCATTACGTTTGATGTGGAAATAACGAGTGCAATGGCCGCCACCACACACTTCTGTCCAAAACTTGAACCGATGAAACGCTCCGTAAGATTCCGGGCACTTTTCTTTATTATCTGCATTTCTGAATAATATTAAATGATTTCATCGCCAAAGAAACAGATGTCACTAAAGGAACGGTATATATGTCAGGCGTTCTCACAGCTGAAGATAACGGCACCGAGGTCACTGGTACCGGTCTCTGCCAACCGGTTTATTTCCTGAATGATATTCTCAACCAGAATGCCGTCAGTCATGATGGCCTCCCGGTAAACGTGTCTGGAAGATTCTGATTTGGATGCAGATTTCTCTGTACCGTCAGAATCAGTATTTTCATTCTCAGGTTCGGGATTCCCTGTATTATTCTCTTCCTGATTCTCTTCTTTGGATTCAGGTTCATCCCGGTTTATTCTTATCGGCCTGAAGCTTCGTGCTTCTTCCGATATGTCAATGTCCTCTTCTTTTTGGCTGTCCTGCTCGGCATTCTGTGCGGCCTTTGCCCTCTGGAAGTCCATGAAAATCATTGCCGCATAATAGAATACCATTGCTACGAAGAGAAGGAATACTATCTGTCCGTACTGCATGGCTGTTGTAATATAATGTTGGAAGAAAGAGCGGAACTCTCCTTCGGAAGCGGAAGGATATGCAGTCCCAGTTTGATGCCCCGGCTTTCCAGACGTTCCCTGCGTTCCGTACTGCCGGTATAATAAATCACGTTGTGTTCCTCACTGATGATGTATCCGTTTGACTTCATGTTTGAGCGTACCCTTACCTTTGCCCTGTTTGAAATGACACGGATACCGGTTATGGGTTCCAGTCCGAAGACGATACGCCGTCTTTCCCTCTTTACCATCTGGGTACGGATACGTGAGGAAATCTGGTGTTTTTCTTCACTGCTGCGTTTCAGTCCGAGTGCAGCGGCTATGCGTCCGACACTCATCCGGGTAATGCCGAGAGCTTTCCCTATCTCAGAGAAGGAACACTCCTGGAAATGGTTTCTTATATAGTCTGCACGCTCCATCCATTTGGATTTGGCCATTTTTACAAGTCCAAGTTCACGGGCTTTCAGCTTGACGGTCGATTCGCTCAGATTAAGAACGGCAGCTGTATAGGCCGTGGTCTCTACCGGATACAGTTCGACAAGAGCGGCAAGCATCCTGTCAGTCCAGTCTGTCTTTTTCATAACCTACAAATTATAGCTGTTAAACAAAGATTTCTTTTCCCTTCTGTATTCTGCCAGACGTGGCAGGTAGGACTTGAAGAATGCCCTTACGATGGCATTCACCAGGTCAGAGCGGCATCTGCCATGTATATCGCAGTCATCAAGTGAATCCGCAAGGTCACGGTCGAGTTTGCAGACAAGTCTTTCTGTTTTGTCCGTTCCCGAACCGTCCGATTGCAGGTATTCCATGAAGTCATCCCAGCATCCTGTATCCGAAAGGGAAACAGCAGTATCCTTTTCATGTGCTTCATTATTATTTTCCTTTTGTTCAATCTGAGTTTCTACGGAATCTTGCGTCAATATAAGTTCTGAATCATTGATGCCTCTTGTCAGGTCATCTATTTCCGGTATATCCTTACTCATAGTGCTATGGTTATTGAAGTTTACTGATTATTCTGATTCTTTGTTCTGATTACTTGTACCATTCTCTGAAGGACTGGTTTCAGATTGGCCGGTAATGTCCTGTAAAGCTTCATCACACGGCTGTGCCTTCTTTTTCTTCTTAGGTTTGGGATTCAGATTTTCCGTCAGCTGTATGCCTTTGAGTTCTTTTTCCCTTATCGGTTGAAGTGTATCGAAGATACTCTGATAGACCTTGTCAAAGACTGGTGTAACGATAGCGGCCTGCATATCCAGTGCTGCCATGGTACTGAAACGTTCCATATCCGCACGTTTGGGAATCTTTGCTGTAACATAACCATAGTTGGAGAAGGTATCCCTTGCATTGTCCCAGATAAGCAGTTCGGAACGCTTGCCGATTCTTCCGTCATTCAGATTGGGAATGATGAAGAGTCTGGCTTTCATCCTTTCACCGACAGCCTTTTTCAGCCGGTCAACAAACATAAGGAAACTGGCCGTGGACGGTACGGTTACCAGGTCATAGTGAAATGGGACAATAATGATATCCGAGTTGACAAACATGGGTATCAGTCCTTCCGCTTTCAGACTGCCTGGAGAATCCATAAGTACAACGTCAATTTCTGGATCATTGTGAAGCTTCTCCATAAGGGAAGTCATCATTGCCTTGTCGTTGGCTTCATATGCCCATACCTCGTATGGCATATCCTGTTCACCGTATTTTCTGATGTCTGCCTTACGACATTTCATGATGGAGTGCTGGAAGTCGCAGTCAATTACTACAACCCTTGCACCCTTCGTCACCAAATAGTTGGCAAAGGTTACGCAAAGGGTAGTCTTTCCTACACCTCCCTTCTGATTGGCAAATGTCACTATAATCGGAGTCTGTATCATTTCAAATACTGATTGATTTTGTGATAAATGTATAAACCAAGGTTTTTAGAAAAGAAATGCACAACACAATTGTGATTCTAGTTGGATAAACCTGAATACTCAGATATATGAAATCTGGATTTTATAGTTATTTAGACTAAAAAAGTTACAGTAGCACGTTTCTTACTGCAATTTGTTGCTGCTTTTTTAATAATTAGCTATTTTTGTGTAAGTTACAACAACTTATAAAGTAGAATAATAATGATTTAGTATAAAAATATTATAGGATATGAACTACCCATTAATATCAGAATACGTACAATCTATAAAGTTCTCTGAAGAAAACTTTGATAAATTGAGTAATCTTCGCCCTGTTCTTGATGCGGACAGTAATCCGATTATGTCCAGTGGTAACTTTGCCGTAGTTTTTAAGATGGAAGATAGGCAAAGTAGGAAGCTGTATGCCGTAAAATGCTTTCTTCGTGAACAGGAAGGCAGAGATGAAAGTTACAGACTTATAGCTTCAGAGTTAGAATATGTATCATCTACATACTTAACTCCTATACAATATCTTGAAAAGGAACTTTTTGTAGATACTACACAAGGGAATGATACTGAGTATCCTGTATTGTTGATGGACTGGGTGGAGGGTCTCACACTCGACAAGTATATCCGAAAGAATATCCACGACCCATATAAACTTGCTTTGATTACCTATCAGTTCTGCCGGATGGGTTCTTGGTTGCTCAGTCAGGAGTTTGCACACGGTGACTTAAAGCCTGACAATATCATAGTTCGTGAAGATGGTCAGTTGGTGCTGGTGGATTATGACGGAATGTTTGTTCCTGCAATGCGAGGACAGAAATCGCGTGAATTGGGTAGTGTGGATTATTGTCATCCTCTCCGTACTGAAGATGTATTCAATGGCAGTATTGATGATTTCTCTATTGCTTCTATTGCTTTATCTTTGAAAGCTATTTCTCTAAAGCCTGAACTCCTGAATGATTTTGGGGCAGAGGACAGATTGCTTTTCAGAGCAATGGATTATCAAGATCTTGGTAATAGTGAATGTATTAAGGCAATACAATCTTTTACTAATAATATGGAACTATATCAACTATTAGGCCTATTTTATTTAGCTTTAGCAAGGACAGAATTGTGCGATGTTTCTTCTAAATTATTTAATATCCTAAAGCCTGAATCTTGTAATAGCGTCTTATCGCAAGATTTACATTGGTTAATACGAATTCTGAATCAAATTTATGTTTTTATAAATAATAATTTTGATTCTTTCTGGTGGAGTGATTTTAGCACTCAATTAGAATTAATAAATAAATACAATAAAGCTATTAATGTAGAGAGAAATAATGAAAAAGTAGTTGAATGGTGGTATAATACATTTTATCAAAACGATATTCATGCACAATTAATGTTAGGATTTTGCTATGAATATGGAATCTTTGTTCACCAGAATATATTAAAATCTTTTGAGTACTATTTTAGAACTGCATATTTAGGATGTTCTGAGGCTGAATACAAACTAGAACAGTTTAAGAGAGAATATGATATCGATGATGTTGTAGATTTTGAATTAAATGAATGTTTAGAAACAGGATATAGTTCTGATGGAAAAAAATTCATGTCATATTCTGATTATTATGAAAGTGAGTTAACAATTAAGGAAGGTACTGAAATCTTATGTAATAACTGTTTAAATGATTTGTATTATGAAATAGATACATTGTATTTGGAAACTCTTTATTTACCTAGTACTTTAAAAAGAATAGGAACGAATGTTTTTTGTGCTAGTATCTCAAACATTATATGTAAATCTAAAAATTTTAAGATTGAAAATGAATTTTTATTATCTGCAGATAATAGAACATTGGTTCGATATTTTGGAAATCAATCAATTGTTAATATTCCTGATGGAGTTATATTTATTAAAGGTGGGGCTTTTAGTGATATGGATATACAAAAGATTATAATCCCACAATCTGTCAAATGCATTGGAGATAATCCTTTTGCCGGAATAATTGATTTAAAACTAATTTCTTATTCAAAAAAATTAAAGATTTTAGATAATATATTATATGATATAATAGAAAAAAGAGTTATATGTTATTTGGGTAATGATGAAAATATTTGTATCCAAGAAGGTATGAAGATTTTAGGTGCAAACTCTTTTTATGGGAAAGGAATTAAACAAGTTCGGTTGCCTCAATCTATAGAATATATTGATGAAATAGCATTTGGTTGGTGTTTTGATTTGAAAGAGATTATAATTCCAAAGAAAGATAAATTAAGCATAATACCAAATTACTTAAAGAATATTGTTAGAGAAATTTAAAGATTTATATTATGAAATTAGATGATTACGCAATACAACAATTGGTACCATATATGACTGGGCATAATGAATGTGGAGCGAATTTTACGGGAAGGGAACTTGTTGATATATTTAATAAGTATGGTAGATTTCGTGATACATATAACAACGGACTTCCAATTATAAAAGAGGGACAAAACACATCAAAAAAAACTTATACAGAGAATAGGTTAGCAAAGATGAATGAGAATGTTGCTTTATCCGATTTGATAGAGGAAGTTATATCAAAAGCAACTTTACAAGAAAAATGTGCAGAGGAGATACACAATATTATTTCTGAATGTGGATATGGTGTTGAGACTGTGGATGGCCATTTTAGAGTAACAGGTTTACGTGTATGTAAAAATCCTATAATAAGAAATACACCTGTTTTTAATAAAATTCAGAATGATATAGTTCAAGCATTAGATAAAGCTAAAATTTCTATAGTTGTCGCTGTGGCATGGTTTACAAATGAAACGTTATATAAAAAACTATTAGAAAAGAAAAGGCAAGGAGTAGATATTCGTGTTGTAGTTAATAATGATGGTATTAATAAGAAATATGGTATGGACTTGTCTGGTTTAAATTCAGTAAAGGTAAGAAGTGATAGAGGTGGTATAATGCATGAGAAATTTTGTGTTATTGATAATCAGATAGTCATTAGTGGAAGTTATAATTGGACTGATAACGCTGAATTAAGAAATGCTGAACACATCAATATAACTGAAAATGACAATGACTTGGCTACTAAATATTCTTTAGAATTTAATAGATTATTTTCTTTAGGAGATAAAGATGAATATTGAATTATTTCTATGTTTAGAAATAAGGTAAAAATCAATATTAAACAATTCCCATATGAACTATCCATTAATATCAGAATATGTTCAAACTGTCAAGTTTTCTGAAAGAAATTTTGATAAACTGAACAATCTCCGTCCCGTACTTGAAGAGGATGGTAATCCTGTGATGTCCAGCGGTAACTTTGCGGTAGTCTTTAAGATGGAGGATAAGGAAACAGGAAAGTTGTATGCCGTAAAATGTTTTCTTCGTGACCAGGAAGGTAGAGAAGATAGTTATAAACTTATAGCTTCAGAGTTGGAATATGTATCTTCTACATTCCTCACTCCCATAAAGTACCTTGAAAAGGAACTGTTTGTAGATACTACACAAGGAAATGATACAGAGTTTCCTGTGTTGTTAATGGACTGGGTGGAAGGTCTCACACTTGACAGGTATATACGAAATAATATCCACGACCAATACAAACTTGCTTTGATAGCCTATCAGTTCTGCCGTATGGGCTCTTGGCTACTCAGTCAGGAGTTTGCACATGGCGACTTGAAGCCCGACAATATCATAGTCCGTGAAGATGGTCAGTTGGTATTGGTGGACTATGACGGTATGTTTGTACCTGCAATGCGAGGACAGAAGTCACGTGAATTGGGTAGTGTGGATTACTGTCATTCTCTTCGTACAGAAGATGTATTCAATGGCAGTATTGATGATTTTTCAATTGCTTCCATTGCTTTGTCGTTGAAAGCTATTTCTTTGAAGCCTGAGTTGCTAAATGAATTTGGTTCAGAGGACAGACTGCTTTTCAGTGCAAAGGATTATCAGAATATTGGTGAAAGTGAATGTCTAAAGGCAATTCAGTTACTTGCTAATGATACTGAACTGGCTCAATTATTGGGCTTGTTTTATATAGCGTATGCAAGGAATGAACTTGGTAATATTTCTTTTAAATTGTTTAATATTGCTAAACCTGAATATATTCCTGTGATTATTCCGGAAATAGAACTTTCTACAAAGGTTACAGTTGAAGATTTGGCTGATGCTATTGTTGATGAATATGGTGTGAAGTATAGTCGTGATGGCTTGAGATTGTTGAAAGCACCAGAGGATATTGAGATATATAAGATAAAGGATAGAGCAAAAATTATTTGTGATTGTGCATTTCAATTTTGTGGTTCACTATATTTATTATATATTCCTAAATCTATTGAGGCTATGGGTGATTGCTGCTTTTACGGATGTGAATCATTGAAATCGTTAGAAATTCCAGATTCTGTTAATTTTATAGGTGATCTTGCTTTTTGGGGATGCCTTTCCTTGAAAAATATATTTTTATCCAAAAATATCAAATGTATAAGTAGTGGCCTATTTACATATTGTACATCTTTAGAATTTATAGAAATACCATCAAATGTTATAAATATAGGAGATTATGCATTTGACAATTGTATTTATAACCATAGAACAACCAAAACTAATCAGAAATATCCGAGTGTAAAT
>ERZ779855.523-NODE-523-length-33225-cov-2.905095_pt1 | contig 33225 bp, 20 predicted proteins | sample MGYA00511370_ERZ779855 | MGnify/ENA primary metagenome ERZ779855 (study PRJEB29588, sample SAMEA1967319) | human gut metagenome | biome: human gut; feature: human-associated habitat; material: faeces | place: Denmark | collected 2008/2010 ...
TCCCTGCCAGTCTGCAGAGTATAAGTATGAAGCGGTTTATCGTGACCTGCCTTTCGATATGCCTCGCGTAGTGGCTCCCGAATTTCCTGACCGTACCGTCAACCTGAAAGACTTTGGTGCCGTAGGTAACGGTAAAGATTTGTGTACGGAAGCTTTTGCGAGTGCCATCAATACCCTTTCCGGACAAGGTGGAGGGCATCTGATTGTTCCTGCCGGTGTCTGGTTCACCGGTCCTATCGTATTGAAAAGCAATATCGATTTGCATCTGGAAAAAGGGGCTGTTATCCTTTTTTCTCCCGATGTAGATCTCTATCCTCTGGTGGAGACCGTGTTCGAAGGGTTGGATACCCGCCGTTGCCAGTCTCCCATTTCCGGCAGAAACCTGGAGAACGTAGCCATTACGGGAGAAGGTGCCATTGATGGCAACGGTCATTTTTGGCGTCCTTTGAAGCGTGAGAAGGTGACGGAGAGCGTATGGAAACAAACTGTCAGCCGTGGCGGTGTGTATAAGCGTCCCACTTACTGGTTCCCTTATCCGGAAACCTTGAAGGGGGATACTATCAGTAACATGAATGTACCCCGGCACTTGACTACGGAAGAAGAGTGGCAGAGTGTCCGCCATTTCCTGCGCCCTGTAATGGTGAGTCTGATAGAATGCAGGAACGTCTGGCTGCAAGGGGTTATTTTCCAGAATTCCCCGGCTTGGAATCTGCATCCGCTGATGTGTGAGAATGTATTGGTTGAGGAGGTGCAGGTGCGCAACCCGAGTTATGCGCAGAATGGTGACGGGCTGGATTTGGAGTCTTGCCGGAATGCGTTGATTGTCAATTCTACTTTTGATGTGGGAGACGACGGAATCTGTTTGAAAAGCGGTAAGGATGAAGACGGGCGGCGTCGTGCGCGTGTCTGTGAGAATGTAGTGGTAGATGGCTGTACCGTATTTAAAGGTCATGGCGGTTTTGTGGTAGGCAGTGAAATGAGTGGAGGCGTACGCAATGTTTCCGTCAGCAACTGCCAGTTTCTGGGTACGGATGTAGGCTTGCGTTTCAAGAGCAAGCGTGGACGCGGAGGCATTGTAGAGAATATCTGGGTAACCAACGTCTCTATGATGGATATTCCGACGGAGCCGATTACCTTCAATCTCTATTATGGAGGCAAGTCTGCTGTAGAAGTTCTGGAGAGCGGCGAGACAGTTCCTGCTAAAGTGGAACCGCTGCCGGTTGACGAAACCACTCCTTGTTTCCGCAATATTCATGTCAGGAACCTTGTATGTGCCGGTGCACGTCGTGCCTTGTTCTTCAACGGTATTCCCGAAATGCCGATTGACGGCATTGTATTGGAAGATATTGATATAACTTCACGTTTGGGTGCGGAGTTTATCTATAGCAAGAATATCAGTATGAAGAATGTCACTATCCGCAATACGGAAGGGGAGAAGATCGTGACACGCTATTGTGAGGGAATAGAATAGATTTGCCGGTTACCATGAAACATCAAACAAAAGTAAACATGAAAAAACGATATCGTATGGTTGCGCTCTGCTTATGTTTGTCTCTTGTATTTATGGGATGTAAACAAACGGCAGATACGATGGAAGTGGATTTCAAGACCCCTCCGGAGCAGATCCAGACCTCTGTTTATTGGTATTGGATAGCCGGAAATGTTTCGGAAGAGGGAGTGGTGAAAGACTTGCATGCGATGAAGCAAGCCGGAATCAATCGCGCTTTCATTGGTTGTATAGGAAATAGGTCGATGAAGTCTCCTTATCCCAAGGTTGCTTTTGGAAGTGAGGAGTGGTGGAAAGTGTTGCATACGGCTCTGAAGACAGCTACGGAGTTAGGCATTGAAATCGGCATTTTCAATTCCCCGGGGTGGAGCCAGTCGGGCGGTCCTTGGGTGAAGCCCGGACAGGCCATGAGATATCTTACGTCTGTCAGCCGCCAGGTGTCAGGAGGACGGAAAATCAATATAACGTTGGAAAAGCCTGCCGATGACTTTCAAGATGTTAAAGTCATAGCTTTTCCGGCGACTGAAGAAACGGCCGTTCTGTCGTCGGGCAAGGTAGTCTTGCCTCAAGCATCCGGCAAAGCGGCTGTTATCGATTTCTCGGCCGCGGAAGATTTTACGCTGAGAAGCATTCGGGTATATCCGTCTGCCAAGGCTATTCAAGCCAATGCGCGTTTGTCGGTGAAAGAGGGAAACGGATACCGTGAGTTGGCGGAGTTTCAGATTTCCCGTTTTAATGCTGCCTTGAATGTTGGTTTTGAGCCTTATGCTCCGGTTGTGGTTTCCGTTCCCGCCACGGTGGGCAGAAACTTCAGATTGGAGTTGGAGCAGAATGCTGAAAGGTATGAACTGGAAAATGTAGAATTATTGTCACAACCTTTGGTGGAGCGCTATCCGGAAAAATTGTTGGCTAAAATGTATCAGAAGCCCCTTCCGTATTGGCATGAATATCAATGGCGGGATCAACCGGTGCTGGATGACGCTTCTCTGGCGGTTGATCCGGATCGGGTATTGGATATTTCTTCGTCTTTGCATGGCGATAATCTGGAGTGGGATGCACCTGCCGGAAACTGGATTGTCATGCGTATGGGAATGCGCCCGACCGGAGTTAAGAACAGTCCGGCTGATCCGGAGGCTACCGGTTTGGAGACGGATAAAATGAGCCGCAAACATGTGGAAGCGCATTTTGAAGCATTTATGGGAGAGATTTGCCGCCGTATTCCGGAAGCTGACCGCAAGAGTTGGAAAGTAGTTGTACAAGATAGTTATGAGACCGGAGGGCAAAACTTTACCGATGATTTTCTGGCGTCATTTCGTCAGCGTTATGGTTATGATCCATTGCCGTTCTTGCCCGTCTATAAAGGATATGTAGTGGAAAGCCAGGACCGTACGGACCGTTTCTTATGGGACATGCGCCGTCTGATAGCCGACCGTATAGCTTACGACTACGTAGGCGGGTTGCGTGATGTCAGTCATAAATATGGGTTGCATACATGGCTTGAGAACTACGGGCATTGGGGATTTCCCGGTGAATTCTTGCAGTATGGTGGCCAGTCTGATGAAATTGGAGGGGAGTTCTGGAGTTTGGGTGAGTTGGGCGATATTGAGAACCGGGCTGCTTCTTCTTGCGGACACATTTATGGGAAGAACAAGATATCTGCCGAATCTTTTACAAGCGGCGGCCGTCCGTTTACATGTTATCCTGCGGCTATGAAACGGCGGGGAGACCGTTTCTTTACAGAAGGCATTAATAATACGTTGCTGCATGTGTATATTTCCCAACCGTCGGACGAACGGGTTCCGGGGATCAATGCTTCTTTCAGCAGTGAGTTTAACCGTTTGAATACATGGTATCCCCAACTGGATTTGTTCACTTCTTACCTGAAACGCGTAAACTATATGTTGCAACAAGGGGTAAATGTGGCAGACGTAGCCTACTTCATAGGTGAGGATGCTCCTAAAATGACAGGAGTGACAGAACCGGCCTTGCCTGAGGGATATCAGTTTGATTATATCAACGCTGAGGTGATTGAACGTGACTTGTTTGTGAAAGACGGTCTGTTGACGTTGCCCCACGGCACACAATACCGTATATTGGTATTGCCGGAACTCAAGACTATGCGACCGGAATTATTGGCTAAAATCAAACAATTGTTGCATGACGGAGCTGTAGTTTTGGGACCTGCCCCCGAACGGTCACCCAGCGGACAGAATTATGGAGAGGCGGACAGGCAAGTGAGGGCATTGGCTGCTGAACTTTGGAATGGGCTGGACGGTAAGCGGAAAAAGATGTCCCGTATAGGAAAAGGGCTTTTAATGGTGAATATGGATATGGCCGAAGCTTTGGCTGCCATTGGCTGCGTGCCGGATTGTAAATTCCCTGAAGATGTACAATGGTTGTATGGACACAGGAATGTGGGGCGAACGGAAATATATTTCATATCCAATCAGGAAAATAAGGAAGTGACGGCCAGTCCGGAATTCCGCGTGCAACGGATGCAGCCGGAACTATGGAGTGCCATTGATGGAAAAATCCGTTCTTTACCGGCTTACCGGCAGACAGATACAGGAACGGTCGTGCCTCTGAAACTTCATCCGTACGAGAGTGTTTTCATTGTGTTCCGTAAATCTGGCGGGAAACCTGTAGGTGACTTGCTGGCACAGAACTTTCCAAATCCAAAAGTCTGTTCCCGGATCGACAAGCCTTGGAAACTGACTTTTTGCGATACCTTGCGGGGACCTAAAGGCGTACAGACCTATACGGTACTGGAGGATTTGAGTCAAAGTGACCGGGAACCTATACGTTATTATTCAGGAACCATTGTATATGAAACGGATTTTACGTTCACGGCTAAACCGGAAGGTTGCGTCTATCTGAACTTAAATCGTGTAGGTGTAATGGCGAAGGTAAAGGTAAACGGGCGGTATGCCGGAGGAGTGTGGACATCGCCCTATCGGGTTGAAGTAACGGATTTGGTAAAAAACGGTGAAAATCATCTGGAAGTTGAGGTGGTTACTACTTGGCAAAATCGTTTGATTGGCGATAGCGGTTTACCGGAATCCGAGCGGAGCACCTGGATACCGGTCAATAACTGGACTATTAAGGATTCTCTGCAACCATCGGGCTTGATGGGGCCGGTAGTGCTGGAAACGGAAAATTACCTTTGGGATAATTGATTCCCCTTTTTCCGCGGATTGTCAAATCTGATACCCTTTCAGTCAAAATCAGTACAGAAGGTAGGGGAGCAATCCCCTATTTTTGTATCATCAAAACCGAAAACATATACTAATCATGAAACGACTTGCCACCCTATTCATCCTGACAATCCTTGTCGCAACGGCAGGATTTGCCAAGCCCCAAAAGTACAAAGATTTAAGCGGGAACATCGCTGTCAAAGGAGAATTGACAAAAGAGTACCAGCAATCTCCCGCCGGTACCCCGGTCATTATCCGCCGGGTTGTCAAAATGAAGAATCCCGGTGAAAGCAGCAACAACATTTACTATGCTGTCGAAATGAACGGCATACAAGAGACCATTCCTTTGAATGAGATGGGGCACATTGCCATATCCGCTCCGCAAACCGACCGGGAATTCTGGCAGCAGATATACTTGAAAAACCATCTTTACGAATATTTCAGCGACCGCGGCTACAAGCACAAACTGCGCCAGGAAATCGACGAAGAATGCCTGGACTATCTCGATAAACTGAACGAGATAGCCTATCAGGACGACTACATAACCTCGTACGTACAAGGAATATTCTCCAAACTGAATGCCACCACCATTGACAGCAATCGTGGAGAAAGCCTGAACATACGTATCATCCAGTCGTCCGAACCAGATGCCTTCATGCTTCCCAACGGCTCCATGGTTATCAGTACGGGCCTCCTCTGCACTCTTGATTCCGAAGACGAACTGGCCGCCGTCATCGCATGTGAGCTGGGACATTTCGTCCTCGACCATCAGGTAAACAACATTTACCGTGCCGAGCGGCGTGCCAAGCGTGCAGCTTTTTGGGCAGATGTCTTTGCCACTACCGCCAGCGCAGCCCTCGATGTGGCTTACTGGGACGATAATGAAGATGCTTATGCCGTCAGTCTGGTGGCAGATATCGGAGCCATCGCTTCCCTTTTGAGCATTCCGGCAACGGACCGGTTGGGGATGAAATACAAAACTTCCCAGGAAATCTCTTCAGACCGCCTTGCGCGCCAACTTCTGGCATTCAAGGGCTATAATCCCGACGGAATCGCATCGGCCCTCGGTAAAATTATAGGGTATTACAACCTGCACCAACGCAACAAGGACATTCCTCGCTACGGCAGCATCGGCAACCTGCAAAAGCGTATAGAAAAGGCCGGTGAATCCCATAGCCTGAGTGCCCGCCCCTACCTACGGACCACCAGCGATGTCGTTTCTTTCAACGCAAGTATGAACTACGCCAACAAGCGCTATAAGGAAACTGCCCGGCTGATACGCAAGAACATTGACAACAGACTAGCCACGGACAATGACTACATCATCCTGGTAAAAGCGGAAATGGCACTGTCTAATACGGAAGAAGTGAACAACCGCTGCCTCGCCATGCTTGATAAAGCCCAGGAGATGGCAGGAACAAGCCCCAATCTGGACATATATAAACAAAAAATACTATTATTGATGCGCATGAACAAACAAGCCCAAGCCGCTGATATACTGAAAGAATATATCACCTTGCTTTCGGCCTACGAAGGCCAGGGCATAGAAGGAACCGAAAAGGAATGGACCAATAAAGAGATAGGTTGGGCAAACCAAATGCTGGACAGGATAAGCAGAATATAGAGAAAGGAATAACTAAGAATAAAGAATGAAGAATTTGTCATGCGGCATCATTGCGCAGCCAAATTCTTCATTCTCAGTCATTTATTCAAACTACTGTTTGCGGAACGGCGGCTTCACAACCACAGCTTTCAGCTTACGTCCCCGCATGTCAATGCAGATTTCCGTACCGACTTTGCTGTACTCGGGTCTGATATACCCCATTCCGATACCAATCTTGCGGGTAGGCGACATAGTTCCGGAGGTAACCACACCGATGGCAGTACCGTCTGTACTATACAGCTCGTAACCATGACGGGGGATACCGCGGTCTATCATTTCAAATCCCACCAACTTACGGGTAGTGCCTTCCGCTTTCTGTTTTTCCAGCATCGGGCGATTGGTGAAGTTCTTTCCCTCCACAAACTTGGTAATCCATCCTAAACCCGCTTCAATGGGCGAAGTGGTGTCATCCAAATCATTGCCATACAAACAGAAGCCCATTTCCAGACGAAGCGTATCGCGCGCACCCAGACCAACTGGCTTAATGCCGAACTCCGCGCCTGCCTCGAACACGGCATCCCAAATCTTCATGGCAGCCTCCGGATAGAAGTAAAGCTCAAAACCACCCGCACCGGTATATCCGGTATTGGAGATAATGACATCCTTTTCTCCGGCAAACTCACCGTGGGTAAAAGTATAGTAAGGAAGGTCGGAAAGATTAATGGAAGTCAGCTTCTGCAAAGCCTGAATAGCCTTCGGTCCTTGCACAGCAAGCTGTGCCATGTGCTCGGAAGCATTTTCCAATTCAGCGCCTTCCGTGTTATGAGACACACACCAGTTCCAGTCTTTCTCAATGTTCGACGCATTCACGACAAGCAGGTATTTCTCCGGCTCATAATGATAGACCAGAAGGTCGTCCACAATGCCTCCATTTTCATTTGGGAAGCAGGTATACTGTACTTTCCCCGGTGTGAGGGCAGCTATGTTATTGGAAGTCACTTTCTGCAGAAAGTCCAAAGCATGGGGACCTTTCACCCAAAATTCTCCCATGTGTGAGACGTCGAATACACCGACACCCTGACATACTGTAAGATGCTCGTCAATGATGCCGGAATACTCGATAGGCATATTATATCCCGCAAACTCGTGCATCTTGGCACCCAGCGAGATGTGTTTTTCGGTAAACGGAGTGGTTTTCATGGAACTATTAGAGTTATGAGTTATGAATTATCTATTTGCTTGCTACGAGCTCGGCAATCTTGACGATGACGTTCATGGCTTTCTCCATGTTCTGGATAGGCACGAACTCATAGCGGCCGTGGAAGTTCAAGCCACCGGCAAAGATATTGGGACAAGGCAGGCCCTTGAAAGAGAGCTGGGCGCCGTCCGTACCTCCGCGAATGGCTTTTACACGAGGCTCTACACCTACTGCCTTCATGGCGGCAAAAGCGGTGTCGATAATATGCATCACCGGTTCAATCTGCTCGCACATATTATAGTATTGGTCGCGAAGTTCCAGAGTAGCGGTACCCGGACCGTATTCTTCATTGATTTTTGCCACAAGACGTTCCATCTCCTTCTTGCGCTCTTCAAAGCGGGTGCGGTCGTGGTCACGGATAATGTAAGAGACTGTTGTCTGCTCCACCTCGCCGGTAATGCCTATCAGATGATAGAAACCTTCGTAACCTTCGGTATGCTCCGGAGCCTCGTCAGCCGGAAGCATGGACATGAAACGGTTGGCAACGCGGATAGAGTTAATCATCTTATTCTTGGCATAGCCCGGATGCACATTCCGTCCCTTGAAGCTTATCTTGGCAGAGGCCGCATTGAAGTTCTCGAATTCAAGTTCACCCACTTCTCCGCCATCCATGGTATAGGCCCATTCGCAACCGAACTGCGCTACATTGAACTTATGGGCGCCCAAACCGATTTCCTCATCCGGATTAAAGCCGATACGGATTTTACCGTGCTTGATTTCGGGGTGCTCCTTCAGATATACCACCGCCGATACAATTTCGGCAATACCGGCTTTATCATCGGCACCAAGCAAGGTCTTGCCGTCGGTCACAATCAAATCTTCCCCTTGATGGTCGAGCAGTTCGGGGAACTGGGCAGGAGAAAGAACCACATTCTCTTCGGCGCAAAGAACAATGTCCTTACCGTCATAATTCTGCACGATACGCGGAGAAACATTCTTGCCACTCATATCGGGGCTTGTATCCATGTGGGCAATAAAGCCGATGACGGGCAACGGCTTGTCTGTATTGGCAGGAAGAGTGGCGAACAGATAACCATTTTCGTCCAACGTGATTTCTTCCAGACCCAAAGATTCCAATTCTTCTTTCAGATACCGGGCAAACACCATTTGCCCCGGAGTACTCGGAGTAATCTCAGTCTCTTCACTGGACTGAGTATCGAAGCTTACGTACTTTAAAAAACGTTCTACTAAAGTCATGATGAATAATGATTAGTGATTAATGGTTAGTGATTAATGGTCAGTGATTAGTAATTGGCGAAAAGCATTATCCGAATGGCATTAATCATTAATCACTAATCATTAACCACTATTTTGTGCTGTAAAGATAAAAAAAGGGGCGTGAACTGCCAAGCAATTCACGCCTCTTTTTTATTTCTTAAGGACAAAATGTCAATCAAAAATGGCTGCTACCATCAAAACAATGCGTACATATCTTACACTTAGGCAATCCGATAGCTTCAACCAGAGTTTCCAACGTATTGAACTTCAAGGATGAAAGTCCGAAACGCTCGCGGATAACGTCCACCATCTTTTCGTATTCGGGTGAGCCGGTAGTGGCATACTTATCGAGATTCTTATTCTCGTCACCCTCCAGTTCCTTGATGACACGACGGGTAATCAGTTCCATGTCGCTTTTGGAAGCCGTGAATCCTACAAACGGGCAGCTATATATCAATGGAGGACAAGCAATCCGGATATGCACCTCCTTGGCACCATACTCATACAGCACCTTCACATTGTCGTGCAACTGAGTCCCCCGGACAATAGAGTCATCACAGAACAGCAGACGCTTACCCTCGAGCATGGCACGATTGGGAATCAGCTTCATCTTTGCCACCAGCGAACGCAATTCCTGCTTGCTGGGAGTAAAACTACGAGGCCAAGTCGGAGTATATTTGGAAATGGCACGATGATAAGGAACTCCTTTACCTTCGGCATACCCAAGCGCCATACCTACACCCGAATCAGGAATACCGCAGGCACAATCCACCTCTGATTTATCTGTCTGTGCCATCTTGAAACCGGAGGCAAAACGCACTTCCTCCACATTCTTACCTTCGTAGCAGGAAGTGGGGAAACCGTAATATACCCATAGGAAGGAACAAATCTGCATTCCCTCATCAGGCTTGCGCATCTGTTCCACACCATCGGCACGCAGGCGAACAATCTCTCCGGGTCCCAAATAACGGTCTATCTCATAACCAAGATTCGGAAAGCTGCTCGACTCACTTGTGGCGGCATACGCTCCGTCTTTCTTGCCAATCACAATCGGAGTACGTCCCCAGCGGTCGCGAGCGGCAATGATGCCGTCTTCCGTCAATAACAGCATGGAGCAGGAACCTTTGATATGCTTATACACATTTTCAATTCCTTCGACAAATGTCTTTCCTTGTATAATAAGGAGGGCGATAAGTTCCGTCTGATTGGTTTTGCCCGAACTGAGTTCGGCGAAGTGCATGTTTTGGGCCAACAGTTTTGTTTCCAGTTCTTGCAGATTTACTATTTTGGCTACCGTTACAATGGCAAAGCGACCGAGGTGGGAGTTAAGGATAAGGGGTTGAGGGTCTGTGTCACTGATGATTCCTATTCCGGAATTTCCTTTGAACTTATCCAGTTCATCCTCAAACTTCGTGCGGAAATAAGTGCTTTCCAGATTGTGAATGGAACGGGTAAACTGCTCCGTTTCTGCATCGTATGTAGCCAACCCACCACGTTTTGTCCCTAAATGTGAATTATAATCTGTGCCGTAAAACAAATCTGCCACACAGCTTGTTGCCTTGGCGACTGTTCCGAAAAAACCTCCCATAAGTTCTGTTTTGTTATTGGTTTCTAAAATTAACGGATGCAAAGGTATGAAGAATTTGCGAAATTCGGGCAGATTTGAAATGAATAAAAAAGGCAATATATTTCTTGCCCACAATAGAAGTTATATTATTGGAAACATATACTTTTGTGATCGAAACCAAACAACTGTATAATGGGAGAAACCGCAAATATTATAATAGCCGATACTCTTCAAGGTCTGGGGACGGACGCATACAGTGGCTATCTTGCACACGCCCTCTGTCTGTCAGGAATCTGCCGATTGAAGTACAATGGAGAGGAGCGCGAGCTACGTGCCGGCGACCTGATGATTGTCCGCAAAGGAAAACTGGTAGAGAAAATTCAACCTTCAGAAGATTTTCGCGTAAAGGTCATCTATATCGCATCGGGCTTTGTGGTGCTGAGTACACCACAGAACAACTACGGCATGAAAGGGCAACTTTCCCTATTTCTCAATCCTATCATGTCCCTGACTACCGAACAGCAAGAGCTATGTCTCCGGGATTTTGAACAAGTGGAATACAGACTCCGGAATACAGACCATCATTTCCATCGCGATATGCTTATCGCCTCCACACAGATGTTGATACTCGACTTCTTCGATTTCCACTCCCATCTATATGGCGAGGACAATATCTCTGTACAAAATGCTTCCATCATGAGCCGTTTCCTCAACATGCTGGAGAACGGAACTTTCCGCGAGCATCGTGAAGTGACCTATTATGCCGACTGCCTATGTGTCACCTCCAAATATCTTTCGGAAGTTTCCAAGAAAGTAAGCGGTTATACAGCAAACTACTGGATAAACCGTTATACCACACTCGACATCTCGCGTTTGCTGCGCGACAAATCACTAACGTTCGTCCGTATTTCCGATATGTTCGGTTTTTCCTCTCCTGCTTATTTTAGCCGTTACGTACAACAACATCTGGGTGTAAATCCGACAAAATACAGAGGTTAATGATTATAGTTTTTGATTGTTTGCCCGTTTCAGATCTATTAGCGAAATATGCTCATTACGATAGCGGGCATTGGGGTTCTTCTCCGTTCCGTCAGGAAAAGAGCCATCTTCCTGCTTTATGAACTGAATAGCCTTCTGCGGACAATTCTGTATGCAGGCAAAACAGAACTCGCAGTCACCGGACGTCTTCACTCCTCTCGACGTCAGCTCATAATTGCCGCGCGGACAAACGTAGGTGCAGATGCCACAGTCAATACAAGCATCAGTCACGGTAAAGAACTTCTCGCTTTTCATCAGGAAGCCCACCTCGGGGTCGAGTCCACTCCGCTGCATAAAACCTTGGTGCTGTTGCCGTTCCTCCTCCGTCACCGGTTCGTGCCAATGCTGCCGACTGTTGATATCTGCCGTTATCTTCTGCAAGTTCTCGGGGATGTGCTTGTCTATCTTGAGTTGCTCGTTCATGTCGAAGTTGGGTAGCCAGTTATCCACCATGATGATAGTGTTGATATAGTCGAACGCATTGTCGGCTTTACGGGATATACGGTCCCAAATCTCTACCGCATCGCACTTCCTTGCACCATAGGTGAGGACAGCAAACTTGTATTCTGCCTTCAGTTTTGCTTTCTGAATGAACTGCCGTACCATATAGGGAGGCATATGACCGTAGATGGGATAAACGATGCCGATTTCATCTGCCTCAAATTCATACTTCCCCCGTTTCACCATCTGAGGGATACTCAACAATTCTGCGTTCTCTCCAGCCAACTGACGGGCGATGTAAAGACTGTTACCCGTTCCGGTAAAATAAAAGATGATACGCTTACTCCTTTTTGTTTCGCAGGATGCCAACGAGAGTAGGCCGGAAGATGCGATAGCACCGCTCATCACGGCAAATCCCATACGCTTTAAAGCCTCCCGACGACTGATTTTCTTATCCGTATTCATATCTCTGATTTTTAATGATTATGCAATCTGTTATCTGAGTGCAAAAATAAAGGTTTCCCCAAAGAACGAACTTACCAAAAACTCGGGTCTTGATGCTATTTTTACGGTATAAGAATGAGCTTACCCTAACACAAAAAAAAGCCCCGCAAAGATTGGACTTCTGCGGGGCCTCACTAATGCCTAATAAAAACTCTTTCTACCCTAAATTATCTCCACTTCTTCACAGCTTTCTTGTCAGCCGGAGTCGCTTCAATCAAGCTCAATGCAAAACCACCGCTACGCGCTTCCTTCACGGACATTTTGGTCTTGCTGGTTACGATACCCTTCTTTATCTGATAAGAAGTAGGGTTCTCCTTGTAATCAGCATCTTTACCGTCGGCATAGAGAGTGGCTACGTATTGCTTGCCCGGTTCAAGGAAGTCGAGCGTAAAGTTGGCTGTACGTGCATTCTCGTCTGTAATACCTCCAACAAACCAGTTGCCGGTTCCTTTTGCCTTACGGGCCACGGTAATGTAATCACCCGGTTCTGCTTCAATGTACTTGCTGTCGTCCCAGTCTACTGCCACATCCTTGATGAATTGGAAAGCATCCATGTGCTTTTCGTAGTTCTCAACCAAGTCGGCAGCCATCTGCAACGGGCTGTATAAAGTTACATACAGAGCGAGTTGCTTAGCAAGTGTAGTCTGCACTTGTCCGTGGGGCAAATCGCCCATAAAGTCAAGTTTGGTATCGAAGATACCCGGTGTATAATCCATCGGACCGCCAATCAAGCGGTTGAATGGAAGCAATGTGGTATGGAACGGTTTGCTACCGCCGAATGCCTCATATTCAGTTCCTCGTGCAGATTCGTTGCCAATCAAGTTAGGATAAGTACGGCACAAACCGGTAGGGCGTACAGCTTCGTGCGCATTCACGCAAATTTTGTAGTCGGCTGCCTTCTTCACGGCATAGAGGTAGTGGTTGTTCAGCCATTGCCCATAATGATGTTCACCACGGGGAATCATATTACCTACATATCCGCTCTTAACGGCATTGTAGCCATTATCCACCATAAACTGATAGGCCTTGTCCATGTGACGTTCGTAGTTGCGCACCGAACCGGATGTCTCATGATGCATCATCAGCTTCACGCCTTTGCTCTTGGCATATTCATTCAGCATCTTCACGTCGAAATCGGGATAAGGGGTCACAAAATCGAATACATAATCCTTGGATTTGCCAAACCAGTCTTCCCAGCCTTCATTCCAGCCTTCTACCAATACTTGGTCCAGACCGTGCTCGGCTGCGAAGTCGATGTACTTTTTTACATTTTCGTTAGTGGCACCGTGACGGCCGTTGGGCTTCATTTTGGAGTAGTCCACTTCACCCAGTTTGATGGAGGGAAGGTCGTCTGTATATGCCCAGGTGCTCTTACCTGCAATCATTTCCCACCATACACCTACGTATTTCACGGGCTTAATCCAGGAAACGTCCTCGTAAGCACAAGGTTCGTTCAAGTTCAGCGTGATTTTAGAGGCAAGGATGTCACGAGCATCGTCGCTTACGATAACCGTACGCCACGGTGACGTGCAGGGAGCTTGCAGATAACCTTTATCGCCTACTGCATCGGGAGTAAGCCAAGATTCAAAAACAAAATTCTTATCATCCAGATTCAAGTGCATGCAAGAGTAATCCACTAAAGCAGCTTCGTGCAAGTTGATGTACAAACCATCAGCAGTCTTCATCTGCAAAGAAGTCTGAACACCGGTGGGCGAAAACGGGGTTTGCGAAGAGTTAGGCGTAATGGCCCCTTTCATCAGCCCGCGAATTTCAGAAAGTTTGGATTCTGTGTAATCATATTCCTGCGTATCGTAGTCGCCCGGAATCCAGAAGGCTGTATGGTCGCCAGTCATGGCAAACTGAGTACGCTCCTCCTTAATCACGAAATAGTTCAAGTTCTTCTGCAAAGGGAACTCATAACGGAAGCCCATACCATCGTCGAACAAACGGAAGCGGATAATGATGTTCCTATCCTGCGCCTTTTGGTTGAGCGTCACAGCCAGCTCATTATAGTGGTTACGGATTTGCTTTACTTCACCCCATACCGGTTCCCAAGTCTCGTCGAAAGTGGAAGTCTTTGCATCCTCCATCGTGAAGCCATTCATCAGACCGGGGTCGTTCTTCAGTTCGAGTCCTAATTTGGAAGGGTTAATCACCGGCTTTCCTTTGTAAGAAAGTTCGTAAACGGGTTCGCCTTGCGCATTTACCGAAAAATTCAATTGAAGTTGTCCGTTGGGAGAGGTAATACTCTCTGCCATTGCTACGCCGCTCACCAACAAAACGAGCAGGAAGCAGGCTAATTTTGTACAGATTGCTTTCATGTTTCTCATGCTATATTTATAAAATTATGTTCCAGATGCAAATATAGGCAGGAAAGAAATACACTCTGACGCAATTAAACTAAAATGATAGATGATTTGTCGGCAAACGTTTGCATGAAAACCAACTTCCCTTGAACAATATCCTGCCTACAAACAAAATAGAAGGAGAAGTATCGCTACGAAAACTTCGCCCTCCATATTTTTACAACTTTAATCGTGCACTGGAATTATCCCAAAGGATTTTCACCTTGGTCCCCGTCATTGCCTCCCGAAGGATTGGAGTTATCCCCTCCACCATTGCTACTTCCATCCGTATAGTCCGTATCGGGAACCACCATCTTGGTGACGCTCATATTGCCCAACATTTGACTAAAAGCTTTCCCCGGAAAAAACAGAATACGTTTACGGACAATGTTACTGGCCGAAACGCCAGCCTCCGTATCAGCACTCTTCCCTACAAAAGAAGGGCGGAACAATCCGAAATCACCTAAACGAACAGTCTTTCCATCGTCTATTTCTTCCGACATGATGTCCACCAGTCCTGTAGCCACTAAGTCCACCGTCTTTCTGTGAATACCAAGAATACGGCTCACTTTGGCACATAACTTATCAAAATCCAATTCACCCGCTCCTACGGATTTAGCTACATACTTTACATTTTTGTCCTTGTCAAAACCAAAGATTCTCTTTGCCACTACATACTGAAGTCCCATAATTTTTAATGTTTTAGAAAGTTAATATAATAATGTAATAAATAGGCCGAAGCCTTTTCCTCTCTTTCAAGAAGTGGAGATCCATCGTGAGGCCTCAACGATAAACTTTCATTCTCTTGAATTCGATGTTGCAAAGTTAGGGTGTGAATGACGGGAATACAAGGAAATGACATCTACAACCAATTTCGTTAAAACTCTAAAAAACAACAAATTAAAAACAACCCTTCTCTACAAGTGAAGAAAGAAAGGCAGGAAGAGAATGAGAAGGAATGGGTACAATCTCTACAGCCAATGAAAATAAATCGCTGATTATCAAGACAAGGTTCTAGAGAGGTCTCTACAATATGGCATTTGAACGGTTAAGACCTCAATTTCAAGAGTGGCTCAAGTTTCACAAGTTATTACCGTATCCAAAAATACAGACAAACCAGTCATCCTTCCAAAGCCCCTTCTACTCGTTTACTAAAATCTCCCGGACATTTTACTAAATCTCCGGCAACGATTTACTAAATCTTGGAGGAAGATTTAGTAAATCGCTTCTGCCCCATCACGAACTATCCGGAACCAAGATTGGCAATCACTCATATCAAATATCAAAATTATATACATCCCACCAATAACTACTTCCCCCAGTACAGAATCGCTTTATGAAATTTCGGGCTATGATTTACTGAAATTCCTTTGTCTTCACTACCTTTGCAGCCAAAACCAACCCCAGACAACCTATGACTAGATTACTGATAGCTATATTCCTTGGCGGCGGTACCGGCAGCGTACTGCGCTACTGCGTGCAGATGATGCTCCACGAGCGCATAGTCCCCTACTCTTTCCCATGGGCTACATTCACAGTCAATATCCTCGGAAGTTTCCTCATCGGGCTATTCTATACCTTATCCGCCCGTTTCAACCTTTCTACTGAGGTACGGCTGTTGCTGACTACCGGTCTGTGCGGAGGATTCACCACCTTCTCCACTTTCAGCAATGACGGACTGATTCTGATAAAGCAAGAATTCTACGGAATGTTTGCCTTATATACCTTATTAAGTATCACATTAGGAGTCCTGGCAGCCTTCGCCGGCGGCGCCTTCGGACGCTGTATATAACCCAAACACCCCTATGAAACCCAGCAAACCTTTTGTCATGCCTCCCGTACGCATCATCCCTCCTACCTTAGAGGGACAAAGTGAAAGTTCCAAATCATTGGAAGAATGGCTGAATACGGAAGAAACTGTCAGAGACCTTCACTTCGGTAAACGGACAGAGGAACACATGGAGTATTCCTACAAAAGCATCACCAACTGTACTTTCAGTCATATCCAATTCAGCGCCTGCAAACTGAAATCCTGCCATTTCACTGATGTACGTTTTGAACATTGCGACCTTTCCAACATCTCATTTGCCGAAAGTTCTCTGTTCAGAGTGGAATTCATATCCTGCAAACTGGTGGGAACCAATCTGCCGGAAACAATATTGAACCATCTGACAATGAAGGACTGCAATGCCAGATACCTCAATCTTTCCATGAGTAAAATCAATCAAGCCCGCTTCACCTCTTGTGACTTGCGCAACAGCGACGTCAACGACTGCAAACTTGCCTCCATCGCCTTTGAAAACTGTGAGCTGGTAGAATCCGAGTTTTCACACACCCCTCTAAGAGGAATCGACTTGAGCGACTCGCACATAGGAGGTATACGCCTCAACCTGCCCGACATACGGGGAGCCATCGTCAATACTTCCCAAGCCATGGAGTTGACTGCTCTTTTAGGCATTACAATAAAGGATTAAAAACGAAAAACAATTCCTTGTTTTCATTTGTTAGTAAGATAGTTTATAATTAAAATTGACTGAATATGAAAATAGAGAAGATTATCGGACGTGAAATCCTCGATTCAAGAGGTAACCCAACTGTAGAAGTAGACGTAACCTTGGAATCCGGCTTCATAGGCCGTGCATCTGTCCCGTCAGGAGCATCCACGGGAGAACACGAAGCATTGGAACTGCGTGACGGTGACAAAAAACGTTACGGAGGCAAAGGTGTCCTGAAAGCCGTGGACAATATCAATAATATCATTGCTCCCAAGCTCATCGGTATGTCCGCCCTCGACCAGATGGGTATCGACCATGCCATGCTTGCACTGGACGGAACCAAAACGAAAGCCAATCTGGGTGCCAATGCCATCCTCGGCGTATCTCTTGCTGTAGCCAAGGCTGCCGCCGCTTACCTTGACATCCCACTCTACCGATATATCGGTGGTACAAATACCTATGTGATGCCTGTACCGATGATGAACATCATCCACGGCGGTTCGCATAGTGACGCTCCCATTGCTTTCCAGGAATTCATGATACGCCCCGTAGGTGCCACTTCCTTCCGCGAAGGTTTGCGTATGGGTGCCGAAGTGTTCCACGCACTGAAGAAAGTCCTGAAAGACCGTGGCCTCAGCACAGCAGTAGGCGATGAAGGAGGTTTTGCTCCTAATCTGGAGGGTACAGAAGATGCCTTGAACTCCATCATTGCCGCCATCAAGGCTGCCGGATACGAACCGGGCAAAGATGTAATGATTGCCATGGACTGCGCTTCTTCCGAGTTCTACCATGATGGCATCTACGATTATACCAAATTCGAAGGTGAAAAAGGCAAGAAACGTACTGCCGACGAACAGATTGACTATCTGGAAGAGTTAATCAACAAGTATCCCATCGACTCTATCGAAGACGGCATGAGCGAGAACGACTGGGACGGCTGGAAAAAACTGACCGACCGTATCGGCAACCGTTGCCAGTTGGTAGGAGACGATTTGTTCGTCACCAATGTGGACTTCCTTGCAATGGGCATCGAAAAAGGCTGTGCCAACTCCATATTGATTAAAGTAAACCAGATAGGTTCGCTGACCGAAACACTGAATGCCATCGAAATGGCACACCGCCACGGATATACTACCGTAACTTCCCATCGTTCCGGTGAAACGGAAGATGCGACTATCGCAGACATAGCCGTAGCTACCAACAGCGGACAAATCAAGACCGGTTCGCTGAGCCGCTCAGACCGTATGGCAAAGTACAACCAACTGCTTCGCATCGAAGAAGAACTGGGAAGCAATGCGGTGTATGGATATAAGAAAGTTATAAGTAATAAGTGATGAGTTATTTGCCGGAAGGCGGGGCTTATAAAGAAGAAAGCAGAAGGGGCGAACCGTCACGGTCCGCCCCTTCTCTTTTTAACCTTAAATCAACAATCAATCTACTACCTTAAAGAAAACTTCTTCTCCACTTTGGCTATCCGGTGCCACCCAAAGAGCAAAGTCTCCGGCTTCCTTCACCATATCTATATTCCAGAAAGCAAGTTCACTTATCGGAAGTTCAAACGATACATTTTTCTTCTCACCCGGCTTCAATGTGACGCGAGCAAAGCGTTTCAGCTCTTTCACCGGACGGGTCACCGAAGCAAACTTGTCCTGCACGTAAAGCTGGGCTACCTCGGTACCTTCATACTTTCCGGTATTCTCAAGATCGAAAGTCACAGTCAGCACATCTTCCTTCTTCAGATTGGCAGACGAGAGTTTCACATTATCATATTTGAACGTCGTATACGACAGACCGTAGCCAAACGGATACAGCGGATCGAAACCTGCATCCATATAGAAAGAAGTACATCCCAACGAAGTCTGCCCCGCTTCCAACGGAATGTCATTCAGCAAAACCTCATTCCGCGTAGCCGGACGTCCGGAACTGTTATGAGCATAATAAACCGGTATCTGTCCTACCATCTTCGGGAAAGTCACCGGAGTCTTGCCACTTGGCACAGCCTTACCCCACAGCAAGTCGACCAATGCCGGTCCTCCCATGGTTCCGGGATGGAACGAATAAAGTACAGCTGACGAGAGTTCGACTTCCTTTCCTATGGTCAACGGACGCCCTGCCATTACGACAGTAACCACCGGTTTTCCTGTTTTCGCCAAAGCGGCAATCAGTTCGCTTTGCGCACCTTGCAGGTTCAGGTCGGCCAGGCAATGCGCCTCTCCTGAAAGAATAGCCTCTTCGCCTACAAACGCCAAAATAACATCAGCACGTGCAGCGGCAGCAGCGGCTTTGGCCCCTGCCATATTCTTGTCACGGCTATAAGTCAGACCCGGCTCGTATATCACCTGCACTTTGTCCCCCACCAGTTCCTTGATAGCCTTCAACGGTGTCACGGTTTTTGTCTTGTCACCATCAAATACCCAGGTACCCAATTGGTCATAAGGTGCATTTGCCATCGGACCTACCACAGCAACCGCCTTTACCGAAGATTGCAAAGGCAATGTCTCCTTTTCGTTCTTCAACAAGATGGCCGATTCCACAGCAGCTTGCTTGGCAGCCTCCAGATGAGAAGGAGCATAAAGTTCCTCTATCCGTTTCTCATCCACATAAGGATTATCAAACAGTCCCAACCGGAATTTGATACGCAGAATATTCCGCACGGCATCGTCTATAGCAGACTTCTTGACCTTACCTTCTTTTATCAATTCCGGCAATTCCTTGACAAACGTATAGCTGACCATCTCCATATCCACACCAGCATTCACCGCCTTCATTGCTGCCTCTTTAGAATCGGCAGCAAAGCCATGTGCCATCATTTCGGCTACCGAAGCCCAGTCTGACACTACTATTCCATCAAATCCCCATTCACCACGAAGCACATCTTTCAAAATAAAAGTGTTTCCGGTAGACGGTGCTCCGTCATTGTCATTAAACGAAGTCATGAAAGTGGCTGCCCCTGCCTTGGCCACAGCTTCAAAAGGAGGAAGGTATACATCCCTCAAACGACGCTCCGGAATGAAAGTGGAATTATAATCACGCCCGCCCTCGGCAGCACCATAACCTACAAAATGTTTAGGACATGCGGCTATGGAAGTCGGACTGTTCAGCGAATCTCCCTGGAAACCTTCGACCATAGCAACACCCATCACTGAAGTCAAATAAGTATCTTCGCCACATCCTTCGGCCATACGCCCCCAACGGGGATCGCGAGCCACATCTATCATCGGCGCAAATGTCCAGCGGATACCCACGGCAGAAGCCTCCACAGCCGCTACCCGTGCACCATCCTTAGCCACCTGCGGGTTGAAAGATGCCGCTTGTCCCAAAGGAATAGGGAATATGGTCTTGAAACCGTGGATCACATCACGCGCCATCAGCAAGGGGATGCCCAAGCGGGACTCCTCCATTGCCACACGCTGCAAGGCATTGACACGCACCGGATCTACTTCATTCAGGATAGACCCGACTTCACCTTTCTTTATCAATCCGCTCATATCCTCTATGTTACCATAAGAAGAAATCTGGTTCATCTGCCCAATTTTTTCTTCCAATGTCATACGGGACAACAGCGCTTCTATTTTCTGCTCGATGACTGCGTCATTTTTTGTATCCTGCACTTGAGTACAAGATATAAAAGGAAGCAGCAACAAACAAGCAGAGAGCATTTTCATTGTTTTCATCTTTAATCTATTACTTGAAATGGAATATTTGCTGTTGAGACAAAGCCCGTATTATCAAGTACATATACGTACAAACGATATTCTCCGGGAACTTTAATTGCAGTCTCATACACATTTTTATCTGACATAACCACCTCACCGACTCTTTCCGGACGCGGTTCATAAGAACCTCCAAAGCCCAGCACTGTAGCTTCTTTAAGCACTTCCCAAACATAAGTCAGAGAATCATTTTCCTTGTCTATGGCCGCAACCTCTGCTTTCAATGAAGCACCTGCCTTGATGCGGACATTATCAATAGCACTCTTCCCATTGACAGTCATCATACCCAGAATTACCGGAGCCGTTTCATCCAGTTCCTTACCAGTCCACACTCTTTGCATAGCCTCTACCATAGGAGTCTTTTCTCCTTTCAGAGGCAGCATATCCACCGTGTCTTCTACAAACATACTGAACCAGGTAGGCGTACGTTCTTCTTTTTGTCCCCACAAGATACAAAAGAGCCCAAGCAACGGGGATTGGCAGAAATATATTGCGTATAACGCTCTTCGTACACCTGCCGTTTTTCTTCACTGGTCTGCTCTATGGGTGCTTTCCACTCGGTAGAAGCTGTTTCCCACCAACCGGTCGGTCCCCACTCGGTAATCATAAATGCACCCTTGTAGTCCGACTTGTCAACAACCATCTGTACCTCTCCCATCGGACCATATACATTGATGCCCACATAATCGAGAGATGGAGCATACTTTGCCACAGAGTCCAATGCCGACGGATTGTAGGAAATCACTGTCGAAACCAGATGACGCTTGTCTATCGACTTAATCAGCTGTGCCAGTTCTTCCACAAAATTCCATGCGGCAGCTATATTGGCATTTTCCAACTCAATTTCATTGCCAATACCCCAAGCCAGCAAACTCGTATCATTCTTGAACGTTTCTGCCAACAAGCGGACTTCTTCGCGCATCTTGTTCTTATATTCATCATCGTAATAGCGTATGGAGTCTTTGGTCATGCCTATTCCCTGCATTACGTACATGTTGTGCTCCGAAGCCAATGCCAGGTTTTTCTTTATCTCCTCCACATTACCTCCCCAGGTTCTGAAGGCATTGGCACCACTCTGGGCGGCAATGTCCAACCGATATGTGCCGCCTACGCCTTTAATATAGGTTTCTTTTCCGTCGATATAGAGCGCATAACTATCACCCATTCCTATTATCTTAATGCCGTTCTCTACAGAAGGAGAGCAAGCAAAAAAGAAAAGAGAGAACAAACAACAAACCTTATTAAATATTTTTTCCATTCTCCTAAATTTTAATGACTACTTTTTCTGAAACACACGTATATAATCTATAACACATGTAACAGGTAGTGCAGACTCATCAACTCCCTGCATACCACCCCAGCTACCTCCCCAGGCAAGGTTAAAAATAATATAATATGGTTTATCATATGGCCAATTGACCACCCCTTTATTATCATTATCATAAGTGAGTTGAACTTTACCATCCACATAAGTGGTAATATTTTGTGCAGTCCATTCTATGGCGTAAGTATGGAATTCTCCTTCAGCTTTCTCAATCGTCATAGCATGAGTCACTTGTGTGCCGTTAGTATGATTATGTCCTTCAGCATGAAGACTGGAAGACACTTCATTAGGTACCACACCTACTTCTTCCATAATATCTATTTCGCCACATTTTGGCCATCCCTCCTTATTCCAATCTACATTACAAGGCATCATCCAAAATGCCGGCCAAGTCCCCTTACCCTTAGGCAACATCATGCGAGCTTCAATGTATCCATACTGCCAGCCCTCCGATTCATGGGCATAGACACGACCGGAATATATCTTTCCATCATCTCCTTTAAAACAATGAATACGTAACTTCCCATCTGACAATTCTGTCACCCGCTTGCCATTGACTACTCCATCCACATAATTTTGGAGTTCATTGTTTACCCAACCTGCATTCTGCACTTCATGTCTCCAATGAGTGGCATTGAGCTCTGTACCTTCAGTAAACTCATCATGCCAAACTAATTCATATCCTTCACGTTCTGGTATGGCAGTAATTCCAGCGCCCTCTTGAATGACAAAAAACATTCGTTTTTGTCCCTCTCTTGATATAGCCTAATCCTGTCACCGCCATTGTAGCCGTACGGCTTGTCAAACTAGTATTGGCGGTATAAGCAACAATCACGCGTGCTTTATCGCGACTCACAGTCACCCAATCCGCATCAGATTGGACAGTCCAATCATCACTGTCATACACCGTCACCTCAGCATTACCTGCTCCTGAAGTACAAAGTACCTCTTGTACAGAAAATCTGATTCCACCTTTCTGCTTTACCTGCACATATTCACTTTGGGTGCCGGAAGTCACAGTTATCCTTCCATACCGCTCGGCATCCTTGTTCTCCTTTACGGTTACTTTAATTACTCCTTCCTTGCTTTCCCCATTTTCCAGAGTAAGGCTTATCCATCCATCTGTAGAATGAGCAGTCCATCCCTCGCTTGTCGTTGTTACCTTTATCTCATAAGTGTCTTCTAAAGCCATAGCATCCAAGACTGACGGTAATACAGACAGCTTCACTTCATTCGGAGTTTCGGGTATATCCGGTGTTCCAGAAGGTATTGAACCTTCATCTCCACCACCACAGGCCAGTAACAAGCCAGCCATACATAAAAGAGAAAATAGAGACATATTTTTCATTATATGTATTTTAGACAAAAGCCACTTCTCTCCGGTAAGTTCATGCCAGAAAGAAGTAGCTTTCGTATACAGTTAATTACTTCTTAATTATAGTGATATTAGCAATTACGAAATCAACACCAGCTTCACAACCACCAAAATCATAAATCAATTTTACAGGAGACGCAGCACCTTTAGCAAACTTACAATCTGCAAACTTAATAACCTGCAATTTTCCAGCCTTCAATTGAACATCATTCTTATAAAAGGCCTGATTATCATCGTCATCTATTTGACAAAGTTTCACTGTCACACGGCTATCTGCAGTTGCCATTACCACACAAGAGAAATCAAACACATCATCAGCTGAAAAACCAAGTGATGTTGTATTAAACACATTCTGTGCCTGCCACTCTGCAGCAGTAGCAGAGTTAGACGTAATAGTATATATACGACCATTAGCCTCGAATCCAGGATCACCAATCTGAGCCCAGCCTGCATCTGCCCACCAGAAAGACATTTCAAAAGCTTGAGTATCGTCTATGGCTTTCCAGATATTATCAGCTGAATTATAATCCAACGGAATGACATTTGCATCATTATGCTCTGTTATAAAAAAGTTCTTAACAGTAAATACTGTACCTTCTGGTGCACCCGCAAAGTCAAAAGCCACTTTGAGATTTCCATCAAATCCGACACAGCCAGTTAAAGCTATTACATTATTTCCCTTATGTAACGGGAATATATTTTCGGTAAAGAACGTACCATCATCACCTTCTTTCTGTGGCTTGACCGTCGCACCAACGCCATCCACACTCGAATTAATCACAACAGAGAAGTCGTAAGTCTTCCCTGCCGACAGTACGATACCCGTATTTTCAACCTGCATCTGCGCCTGCCATCTCTCAGAACCACAGCCATTCATTGTAAAAGTAATGCCCGTTGCCACATCTCCTTCATTGTCCGGATCTGCTATCTGAGTCCAACTGCCATCTGCAAACCAAAAACGAAGCGTTGCTGACGTACCCTCAAAGAGATTTGTTCCTGCCGTAAAACCAAGCCATTCAGTCGGATCATCTGTAGGAGCATTAGGATCTACCCAATTTTCAGTTACTTCGATATTATGAGAAAGTACCTTTTGATCGCAAGCAGAAAATGCATACAAATAAACCGGATAACTACCTTTCTTCTTAAATTGGCAAGTGATGGAAGCGCCAACGGCAAACTCTTCTAATTTCTTACCATCAGTACTGATAAAATAACGAATATCATCCAAGTCTTGTGAAGAGTTAGTAATAGTATAAGTATTATCCGCTCCTTCACTAACTGTCAGCGACAAAGCATCTTGAGAAACGACAGAGCCTCCCAAACTATGGTCATCACTGTCCATTGGGGCACAAGACGATATCCCCATAATAGCCATGCTCAATGCAAAAAAGCCATATAATAGATTCTTTTTCATAATGATTCCTTTATTGATAGATGATTAATAACCTTCATTCTGTTTCAATTCAAATTCAGTTCCCTTAGTAGCATCAATATCACCTTGCGGAATAGCTACGTATTTATTGTGAGATTTCCAAGTACGCGCACTATTTATTCCCGGTACATTGCCTACGTTCAACACCTCTGTGATACCCCAACGAACTACATCATAATAACGGTGTCCTTCACCAACAAATTCATAATGATTCTCATTGATAATATTCTGTTTGTTCACTGCAACACGGTGGTTAGTATCACCAAACGCGCGGTCACGAACCATATCTAAGCATTGCTGTGCAGAAATACCTTTCTGTTCAGCCACACCTTCCACTCCTACAAGTTCAGCATATGCCAATAAAGTCTCGGCATAACGGAAAATACGCAAATTATTACAATAATTTAAAGCTATAGTACCCGTCGGTTTATGATAACCCTTGCGAGCCGCATATTTTGCCAACCAGAATCCCGTATCCTGAAAACGAATAACATAAGAACCTCCTGACGCAATTTCCACTTTGTCACCCACATTACCACCAGTACCTTTACCACGATAATCACGGATAGAGGCCTCGCGACGAGTATCACCAGCAGCAAACATTTCATAGGTTTCTTCACGCACCGGTCCAAATCCCCATCCATCTTCGTAAGTATTAGTAGGATCACTCAAAGTACTTGGTGAAATGTAAGCCGGAAGATTGGTACCACCAGTAGCCCACTGATTTCCCCAGTCCTTACCTTCACCAATGTGATTGGCTTCAAAAATAGATTCTTTGTTGAATTCGCCTTCATCTACCCAAATATCAGCATACTTAGAAGTCAATTCAAACTCACCACTGGCAATAATCTCAGCCAATCCACTGGCTGCTTCCGCATATTTAGCATTATCTTTCTGATACATGACAACACGAGCTTTCAACATCAAGGCAGCAGCAAGACTAGCACGTCCGCTATTCGCTCCACCATTTGTAGAATACTTCACTCCAGCTTCTTTAAAGCTAGCGATAGAAGCGTCCACATCCTTGATAATTTGAGCATATACCTCATCCGGACTCAGTTGCGGACCAACATAGGGAGGTTCATACAATGTTTCCTGGAAAGGCACAGAGCCAAAACTTCTCCACAACATATAGAGATAATAGGCACGCAGGAAAAATCCTTCACCACGGTACTGTGAAATAAGTTTCAACTCTGCAGGGTTGTTTGTCGTAGCAGTCTCACAAAGTCCCAAAGCACTATTTACTCGAGTAATGCCAGAAGTATAAATATTCCAAGTACCATGCAATGTGCTATTACCCGTAGTAGTAAACATCGACACATTCAAGTTCATACCTGACATACCATCTTGAGCATCACCACCACCTTTCCAAAGATCATCGCTTTGAATGTCACCAATATAAACAGATGATTCATAAGAACCGCCTGCGTATGAATCCAACAAGAGAATTTGATAAGCTGCTGCTAGACCAGAGTTAATATTCATCGGGTCACCTGCTGCTCCAGCAGCACCCTTTGACGCCGGATCAGGATTTAAGAAACTATCGCCGCAAGAGGTCAAGGTCATGCCTGATGCCAAAACTGCCGCTACTATATAGAATTTAAATTTGTTCATAATCTGATTAATTTTAATGTTTAGAATGTGATGTTAGCTCCTACTGTAATTGTACGAGATTGTGGATAGATACCCTTGTCTACACCCAACGTGGTATAACCACCAGATGCCAGTTCAGGATCAAATCCTTCATAACCAGTAATGGTAATCAAGTTCTCAGCTCCCACATAAAGACGCAAGCGCTGAATAGAAGCTTTGCGAGTAAGAGTTGCAGGAAGCGTATAACCAATCTGAGCATTCTTCAAACGGAGATAAGAACCGTCGTGAATATAAAGGTCAGAAGAAGTCCAGTTTCCATTAGGATTGGCAGAAGTCATCCGAGGAATACGATTCGAAGTACCCTCCCCATGCCAACGGTCCATAATCCAAGAAGGACGGTTCATAGCTGGAACATCACCACGTTGCGCAAAATCAAATACATCATTACCCAAAGTCCCTTGGAAAGAAAGACTCAAATCGAAGCCTTTCCACTCTGCACCAAGCGAGAAACCGAAGGTCCAATCAGGCATACCTTTACCAATTTTAGTACGGTCTTGGTCATTGATAACACCATCACTAGTAACATCCACGAAACGAACATCACCTGGTTGTGCATTAGGTTGCAAGAGCTCGCCATCTTTATTCACATAACTGTTCACTTCATCCCAATTCTGGAAAATACCATCTGTCTTACGACCGTAAAAATAAGGCCATACCTCTCCGTTCTTGGCATGTACATAATCACCTACACCAGAAGCACCTGCACTCTCGTAATTCTGTTCACCAGAAGCATTACCCAAATCCAACAGTTTGTTTCTCGAATAAGACCAGTTAGTATTAACCCAATAAGAGAAATCTTTGATATTATCCTTCCAGCCGAGTTCCATTTCAATACCCCAGTTCTCCATAGAGCCTAAATTACCCCAAGGTTTGCTTTGACCAATATAAGTAGGAACCGGCATTTCTGCTAACATATCCGTTGTCTTTTTATAGTAATAGTCAAATCCAAAACTCAAACGCTGATTGAGGAAACGCATGTCTATACCAAAGTCTGTTTGTGTGGAGGTTTCCCATTTGATATCAGGATTAGCAGCAGCAGCCGGAGAAGTACCATATATCATCGCGCCACCATTTTCACCAGGTTTCGTAAAATCATTCATATTAGGTTTATAACTTCCACCAAAATAATAGTTTTGGCCACCACTCATCAAGGCACGATAACGGAAATCACCGATAGACTCATTACCATTCTGCCCCCATGAAAAACGGAATTTCAAAACATCAAACCACTCAGGTTTCATTTTTGCCAAATAAGGTTCATTCCAAACATTCCAACCTAATGAGAAGGACGGAAATACACCCCACTTATTGTTGGCACCGAAATGTGAAGAACCATCACGACGAACTGTCACCTGTAACATATAACGTTCAGCAAAGTTATAATCTATACGTCCGAAATAAGAGGCAATAGAAGTATGAGTTGCATCACCTATTCCACCCCATAAAATAGATTCTGTTTCAGCAGCTGTAGCAGATCCGATATTAGCATGAATAGGATTCAAATCAAACAAATCAAAATCTTTACCACCAATATTACGTGAACGATAGCGAGCAGCAGATTGTCCCAATACAACAGAAACATTATGCTTTTCAGCGAAAGTCTGATTATAAGAGAAATAATTTTCTGTCTGCCAACGCATACCACGGTTCATCTCACTTTGAACCCAGCTAGCGTCTGTATGGGTCATTGTACCCAGATAATCGGGATAGCCATAACCATCATACCCCCAGAAAGCCAAATCCACACCATAACTAGAACGGAATTTTAAGCCGGGGAGAATATTCAGCTCAGCATAAAATGTACCCACTATTTTATCTGAATTATTACGTCCCAATGTCGGTCTATTTAATTGTGCAACCGGATTGGTCAATTCTTGGAAACCTGAAGGTGGCAAAGAAAGCACTTTACCATCTTTCACAATAGCATTGGGATAACTAGCAAGGATTGACTCTCCTTCTTCCTCAGAAGCATAAACCGGAACTAATGGAGAAAATGCAATAGCACTACCTAAAATAGAACCATACTCAGAGTTAGCTTCAACACTGGTTGAATGGTCACGAGTATAACCAAGGTTTACACCTACCGTAACTGCATTCAGATATTTACGATCTTCAACCTCGAATACTTTATAAGTAGAGTTACTACGAACAGACAAACGTTCATAATTGGAACGTCCATAATTACCGCCAACAATACCTTCTTGATTGAAATAACCCAAAGAAAGAAAATACGTCATTTTGTCATTACCACCATTAATACTCAGCTGATGTTGTTGAACTGGAGCATCGTAGTTGAAAACTTCATCCTGCCAATCTGTATCTACCATATTATTAGCAATATCCGCTGCTGAATAACGAGGAGCATTACCATCATTTATCTGCATTTCATTCATGATAGTCATATATTCATGAGCATTCAACACGGCTTTCTTTTTCCAAGGATTCTGCCAGCCATAACTGAAGTCATAGCTCACGGTAGTCTTTCCCTTACTACCAGACTTTGTGGTCACCAGAACCACACCGTTAGCGGCACGGGCACCATAGATAGCTGCAGAAGCAGCATCTTTCAAAATTTCAATGGATGCAATATCAGTAGGATTCAAATAATTAATTCCACCACCGACAGGCATGCCATCCACAATATATAACGGATCAGAATTATTAACCGTACCAATACCACGAATACGCACCTTAGAATCAGAATTAGGCTGACCGGATGATTGTGTGATCTGCACACCAGAAACTTTACCTTTTAAAGCATCTTCCACACGCGAAGGCTTCGTCAAATTCAATTCATCAGCTCCAACCTTGCTGATAGCAGCCGTCACAACAGATTTCTTCTGTACGCCGTAGCCCACAACAACCACTTCATCTAGTGTCTCAGTGTCTTCCTGAAGAATAATTTTTAAAGATCTCTGGCCATTTACCGCTACTTCTTGTGACTTAAAACCAATATAGGTAATAGAAAGTGTTGCGTCGGCAGGAACCGACAATGTAAAATTACCGTCCAAATCAGTAATTCCACCATTGGTAGTACCTTTAACTACCACATTTACTCCAGGCAACGGTTCATTATCCGAACCGCTTACCACTGTACCTTTTACCTGTATATCTTGGGCATATACAGAAGCCAAGGTAAAGCTTAACAGAAATAAAACTGATAATAACTTTTTCATAAGTTTTACTAAATTAAGATTAACGTTTCTCGGTTTTGTTCTCAATCGAACGATGCAAACATACAGAATAAGGTAATAAAACAAATAAGAAACAATCATTCTTAAATACGTCAAATCTGAAATTCAAATACGTTATCAATACGTCATCAGCAAATAACTTACTAATAATCAATAATTAATATATACTTTTAAGTATTACGTCACAACATGTTATAGAACACAAAAGGGAGGAATATTAAATTCCTCCCTTCCATGCACTTCCTTCTTTTAAAGGAAGTTAATATCTAAAGACTACAGTTTATTGCTTAAATAATCCGTCAAACTATCCTCTCTCTCTAAAGCGAACTTCTTACGAAGACGATAACGGATTGTTTCAACTCCACGAACCGAAATGTTCAGCAGAGGTGCTATTTCTTTCGTGGAAAGATTCATCTTTAGATAAGCGCACATCATGCGTTCGTTGTGGGAAAGTTCAGGATGCTTGGCATGAAGACGTTTCATAAAATTGTTATGTATCAAGTCAAACTGGTCTTCAATACGCTTCAAGACCTCATCACTCTGTATATTACCGTCTATTTTATTATTAATAAGTATGAGTTGCTGTTTTCCTTCCCGAGCCCCCTCACCCTTCAGCAAGGCGGATACTTTAAGTATCTCTGACTTGATTTCAGTCAGCATTTCATTCTTACGGACAAAGTTTATCATCAGATTGGCCATTTCCTGACTCTTATGTTGCAAATCGTATTCCAATTTTTCTTTCTCCAGCTGCATAATCTGCTTTTCCTGACGGGCTTTCTCCTCTTCGTACTCCCTTTCCATATCGTGCAACTCTTTATCTTTCTCGATTACCGCCTGCTGTTTCTTCCGTTTCACACGGACATCATCCCAACGATAGACATACCATAAGGCAAGCAAAGCCAAGATGATATAACAAACGTATGCAGCAGCACTACGATACCACGGCGGAAGTATACGGAAAGCAATTGTATCCGATGATGTCGTACCGTCAGGAAAGACCGCCTTAACTTCAAACGTATATTCACCTTCCGACAGATTACTATACTCTTTGGTGCGTACCGTTGTAAAATCGGACCAGCTCCCCTTATTCAGACGATATTGAAAACGGACATCATCTCCTACCGCAAAGAAAGAAAGGGCATAGTCAAAACGAACGGAATTCATGGAATAAGCTATCACCGGAACCGGCTTCTCTCCTAAAAAGTTTGCGGTATATACCAATGAATCCTTGGGATAAGACAGATACATGTTCCTTATATATAAGGAGTGGCTACGATCTTGACGCTCTCTTACGGCCGGGATACTGAATAAAGCGAAACCTCCTTCATTAGGAACCACCATCAGCGAATCTGAAAGAGGAATAATCGTTTCAAAACCGGGTACCAGTTCAATCAGCGATTGCTGGATGGGATTAATGCTTGTATTCGCCCCCCGCTTATAGGTACCCAGATTGGCAATACAGATTTCGTGAGGGCTCAAACTAATCAACTTATCGTGATACTCCAAGATACGCGAATAGGCCGCGGTGCCATTCAAAAGGTTGTTCATATCCGGACAAGGCTCCATGACATCTTTATGAGGATTATGCTTATAGATTCCCCGGGGAGTGGCAAAATACACCCGGTCTTCTATCTTCGCTATATACATATCACGTCCTACCGGGAAACCATCCTTCGCGCTATATTCCTTTATACGGACAGCTTTTGTCAAATCATTATCCAAATCCACACGGGTAACATGATCTGTATTGTACACCCAAATCACCTTATCGCTTTCCTGCTCAAAAAGACGGCAAGAATCGTTCACACCCTCAATCTTGCCAACCACCTGCCATTCTCCATTCTTTTTCCCAACCAAATAAATACCGTTATATACCCCGACATACATAAGGTCCGTACGTCCTGCCACAAGCTGGCAACACCAGACGCCGGTAATGTCCGTCACACGTTTTACGGAAGTCCCATTGATAAGGAAAATACCACGGTCGTGCAGACAGAAGAGTTCATCACCTATACGGCAAAGGTTCCAGACCTGTCCGCTAGATTGGGGCATCGGACGGATATCCGGCAAATCGCCATTCATCTGTACCGGATAAGAGGTGTAATACAAACCACGATTGGTACCTAAATAAAGATAGCCGCCTTCTACCGCCGCCGTATATCCCGTGCCGTAAGAATAAGGATAGGAATAGAGATTCGTAAAAGGAGAACTCAGACAGACGTAGTCAATGCCGCTATCCAGACCGGCCCAGAGGTTTCCGGTCGTATCGAAGGAGACAGAAAGCACCGTATTGTTACGCAAGCCGTTGTTCTCATTGAAATATTTCAGTTGCATGGTGCTGCAATCCACCAGTACCAATCCTTTATGAATGGTTCCCAAGGCAATCTTATCATCCTTTTTGGCCACGCAAAAGACTTCATTCTCACGCATAAACTCTTCGGCACCGGTGATAAACGGTTCCATCGTACGCCCGTCACAATAGTAAAGTCCGTTGTATGCAGTCACCACCAGAACACCTTTCTTATAAGGTATAATGCCACGAATACGTTTGGAAGCCAACGCATCAGCACCCTGAAGAGGAAAAAAAGTGTTTCCAACCAAAAGCCATACGCCCCTGTCCGTACCGATATAAAGAATACCATTGACCATATTGGAACAGTCTATCTTGGCATTCATTTCAATGGCGGTATATTTTCCGTTCAGGTACTTCACCACGCACCCGTCCCCTTGGAAATACAAGATATTGTCAGTCTCATGGATGCCCCACACGTTTCCAAGAAAACGAACGGAACTCTCCAAAGTATCGGACATGCAATGATAGGCCAAAGAACCGTCCGCATCCGGTTCATAATAGCCGAACTCATTGATGCCCCCCACATAAATTCTTTTTTGGGTGGCAGAAGCCAGAACGGAACGCACATCGGAAGCATTGTTCAATGGAAACACATTCCAGACATTGCCATCAAATTGCACCATACCGTTCTTGTTGGCGAAATATACCCACTTGTCATCATAGGGTGCTATCTGCCAAGTCTGGGTCCCCTTGCCATAAACACTTTTATCAAAATTGACGATAAAGCTATTCCAGCCGGCAATTGCTTCGACCAAAGGGAGAAAAAGAAAAAGGCAGAAAAAAAGGTAGAATGACAATATGTGTTTGTTCATGCGTATAATGACTATATAGTTAGTTGCACAAAAATAATGCTTATTTTCAAGGTAGCACACAATAGCCTATCTGTTTTTTTGTCCCCGATTATTATTTTCTTCTCGAATGGCAATCTTTTGCATTACTATACTTTAGATTCCGGTATACTAAGAAGTATTCGTCCGACGGCTGTTGAATTATCGTCCGACAGCTGTCGGA
>ERZ779855.532-NODE-532-length-32978-cov-11.993409_pt1 | contig 32978 bp, 49 predicted proteins | sample MGYA00511370_ERZ779855 | MGnify/ENA primary metagenome ERZ779855 (study PRJEB29588, sample SAMEA1967319) | human gut metagenome | biome: human gut; feature: human-associated habitat; material: faeces | place: Denmark | collected 2008/2010 ...
CGGGAGCTTCCCGCCGATATAAAAATTCCCCGCGAGGGCTTCACGCCTTCGCGGGGCTTTTTTTGTTGGCTTCAAATATGGTAAACGATGCGGGCTTCCGCGTTGTAAATCTTGCTTCCGCCGTCGTCGAAGTTGTCGATCGTGATTGTAACATCTTCGACACGTCCGAGGATCGAAAGAACCTTCCGAAGATCACTTTTCCGGATATATCCTATCATATCCCCTTCGGCAATCACGCGAACGGCGGGCGCGCCTTCGTGTTCGCATTCTTCCAAAGATCCGTCAATCCCTACGCCTTCGCTATCCCTGTAAAGCGACGCAAGAACGCGCTGGCGGCTGTCAAACGTAACGCCCGCGACGGGGCAAGTTAAAAATTCGTGCGTTTCCGCATATTCCTTCCGGCGCGCTTCTTCTTCGGATTTGCGCCTTGCTTCGGCTTCCGCCTTCTTCTGTTCGGCTTCGGCGGCGGCTTGCGCCTTTTTCATTGTTACATATCCGAAAACGCCCAGCGCGGCGGCAATTACTATTCCGGTAACGCCCGCGCCGATATTCCCTTCGCCGAAAAACGGGAACGAGCAAAACAGGAACAGCGCGGCGACGATCCATAAAATAACGGGCTTCTTCATTGTGAACGCCTCCCCTGCTATTTGTTAATTTTTTAGGCTGTACGCCCTATTCTGACCTTTAACACAATTATACGGCTTCCGCGCGCTAAAATCAAGAATAAAGCGGAATATTTACACACCGTTCGCAAATAATCAGAATAAAGAGGGATCGAGGAATGAAGATATACGATTACAACGGAAGGAAAAATATATGCGGCGACCGATTGCGAGAAGCGAGGGCTGTTCAGCGGTTGCGGCAAGAGGATTTAGCCGCGAAAATACAGACAATGGGCGTTAATATGGAGCGGGACAGCATAAGCAGAATAGAGATCGGAACACGGTTTGTATCCGACTTTGAATTGAAGGTATTTGCAAAAGCGCTGGGCGTTTCGGTTGATTGGCTTTTAGGAAACGAATAAAGGCGGCGGGTATCCCGTCGCCTTGTTTTTTCTTGTTTAATTTCGGGAAAGCTATTGACATACTGCAATAAGTATGTTACAATAGAAGCATAGAAAGGAGGTGAAGAAATGGCGCAGGATATAGGAAAAGCCTTGCAGGAGCTTTCAAAAGCGATTGAAAATAACGAAGCGGTGGAAAGCGTTGTTATTAAAATCACTTTGAAGAAGCAAAAATCCGGCAAGGCTTCAAATCCCAAAGAAAGCAAATAGCTTTCATAGGCAGGGAACGGGCGGGAAACCGCCCTTCCCGTAAGCCCTATTATAATATAAATTGCCCGTGGTTGTCAACGGAGCGGGCGGAAAGGGGCTGAATATGATTATTCGCAAAGGAAATAAGGAATATACGATCACAGAGCGTCGCGAATGCTGGGTGCTGTCCTGTAAGATCGGCGGCTTATCCGTGGAATACAAAGTTCCGAAAGATATTTGCGCCGATGAAGAGGAATTGCGCGCCTACGTTGAAGCGGAAGAGTTGTTTTAGAGGTGGGAGCAATGGTAGAAAAGCGGAAAACGAAAACTTCTTCGGCGGTAAAAAACCGCTATAATAGCCGCGTGTACGGTTCGATTATCGTTCGAGTTCCAAAAGAGATGGCGGAAGCATTCAAAGAAAAATGCGCGGCGACGGGAACGCCGCAAGCGCAAGTTATCAAGAAAGCGATTGAACAGTTTTTAGCAGAATAAGCGGAACAACGGAGGGCGGCAGGATATGCCGCCCTTTTTCTTTCGGGGAAGGAGGAACGAGAATGCACAAGCATTTGACGTGGACGGATCGCCTTAAAATAGAAAAGGCGTTGAAAGAGGGATTGAAGCCCTGCAAGATCGCCGACAGGCTACACGTACATAATTCGACGATTTACAGGGAATTAAAACGCGGAACATATACGCATTTGAATTCCGACTTGACGACGGAAGAACGCTATTCGCCGGAAATTGCCGAAGCCCGTTATCGTGAAAACCTTGCGGCGAAAGGCGGAGAATTAAAGATCGGGAGCGATCACGAATTAGCCGCTTTCATCGAAAAGAAAATCGGTGAAGAGGGATATTCCCCCGCCGCCGTTGTAGGGGAAATCAAACGGCTGGGGCTGACATTCAAAACGGAGATCAGCGAAAAGACGATTTATAACTACATCGACAAGGGAATTTTTTTCGGGATCAGCCGCGAGAGCTTGCCGGAGAAAGGAAAGCGGAAGCGGAAATATGAAAAAGTAAAGCGCAAGAAATCCGCCCGCGCGCCGCAGGGCGAAAGCATAGAAAGACGCGATCCGGAGATTGACGAACGAAAAACCTTCGGGCATTGGGAAGGCGATTGCGTATGTGGAAAGAAAAAGACGAAGGAAGCCTTGTTCGTCCTTTCGGAACGTCTGACGCGGCAAGAAATCATTATGAAGATACCGGATCAGACAGCCGCCAGCGTCGTGGCGGCGCTGAATAAGCTGGAACGCCGATACGGAAAGCGCTTTTCAAAGATATTCAAAAGCATTACGTTTGACAACGGTTCAGAATTCGCGGATTGCGCCGGAATTGAAAAGTCAATCTACGGGAAGAACCGGAAGCGGACGAAGGTTTATTATTGCCACCCTTATAGCGCATTCGAGCGGGGAACGAATGAAAATATAAACAGAATGATACGGCGGTTCTTGCCGAAAGGAACAGACTTCCGGAAAGTAACCGCCGCATATATTCTTCGCGTCGAAACGTGGATCAATAACTATCCGCGCGAAATTTTAGGCTTCGCGAGTTCAAACGACCTGTTCGCCGCCCACCTTGCCGCCGCTTGAAAAGTACACAAAAAAATTTTTTAGTTTTTTCTGCTTTTACTCTTGACTTTTAGCTATGCGCGGAGTAACATTAAAAGCAGAGAAAACCGAAACGGTTTTCCTGCTTTATTTTTTTATCCGGACGGCGAAAGGAGGCTTGCAAAATGGACGGATATTCGTACTTGACGTTCGACCAGCGCCGAGAGATCGAAGCGCTTTACAGCGACGGAGAGCGGGCGGTGGATATTGCCGCGAAGATCGGAAGAAGCGTCGCCGCTATTTACGAAGAGCTTAAACGCGGATACACGGGAGAGCTTGACGGGAACAAGCGTCCTGCTTATAGCGCCGACCTTGCACAGACGATCGCACAAGAAAATATCCGGCGCAGGGGCAACAGACGCGCCGCAAATCAGTAAAGGAAAGGACGGCTATTCAATATGTCATACACAAGATATAAAGTGCGGCTTTGGAATTGGGACGGCGAGAGTTTTTCTACCGAAGTGGAAATCTTCGAAAATTACGAAGAGGCGGAAAGGAAGTTCGCTTCTACCGACGTAACAACAGCGCTTCCGTATATTCAGTTAGTGAAGGAGCGGATCGCGAGTGGGTGTGTGATTGAAGATACCACAATCAAAGAAAAGAACGATCCGAAGCCGACAAACTTTGAAGCAATCGCGGCGGGCGCGCAAGAGCTGGGGCGGTTCTTGCGTTCCCTCCCGATATTAGAAGCGCCGTGGGACACGGAATTTCAAAAGCGGTATTGTAGCGGGTGCGCGGCGGAAGATTGCGACGTTTGCCCGAATGAGCGCTTCCGGAACAATCCGGAATGGTGGCTATCCCTTGAAGCGGGCGGCGGGGTGGAAATGTGAAGAGGATACAACGACAATTCGCGACGGTTCTTTCGCTGGTGATCGTCGCGATCCCGCTTATCGCCTTTATGCCGTGGAGCGGGACAAAAGAGCCGGAAGAAATACCGACTTCGGTGGCGGAGCCTACGCCGCTCCTATCCCCTTCCCCGATCCTGACGCTTGCGCCGGAACCGGAAGAAACGGAGTACATACCGGACGCGACGGAGGTTGAAGCGCTTGCGAAGATGCTTTACGGGGAAGCGCACGGGATCGCTTCGGATATGGAAAAAGCCGCGTGCGTTTGGTGCGTGCTGAACCGCGTTGACGATCCCCGATTTCCGGATACCGTGCTGGAGGTTTTAGAAGCGCCGTATCAGTTCGCCGGATATTCGGCGGATTATCCCGTTCTTCCAGAGCTTGCGACGCTGGCGGCTGACGTGCTGAAACGCTATCACGCCGAGAAAAACGGGGAAGAAAACGTCGGGCGCGTTCTTCCGGCTGAATACCTGTACTTCACAGGGGACGGGCGGAACAATCATTTCACGATCGGCTGGAAAGACACTGAAACGTGGGATTGGAGCTTACAAAATCCTTACGACGATTAGAAAGGGGCGGCAATTATGGCGAAAGACAAGAAGCAGGACGGCGGCTGGCAATTCCCGAAGGCGCTTGAAATTGTGAAGTGCAAAGAGGGCAACAAAGAATTTATGAAGGAACGTCCAGCGCGGCGACCTTTCGGAAATACGATTCTTATTTGCGAGTATCCGCTGGACGGCGACGCAATGCAGGAACCTAACGCCCGAATGATTACGTGGAGGCTTGCAAAGCGGGCGGCGCGGGATTTCTTGCGCGTGTCCTTTATGACTTCGGCAATCGTAACGGCGACGAAGGCAGACAAGCCCTTCACCGTCGTTCGGGTTTACGGCAGGTATTAACCGGAAAGGGGCTATTCAATATGTTTACAAGAAAACAGACGTGCGGCGTTTGCGGATACCGCGCAACGCCGACAAAAGAAGAAATCTACATTGCAGAGGAACCGCGCGCGTTTGTGGACGCGCTGACAAAACCGACTTTGCAGTTTAGCGCTATGGATTGTCCGCGTTGCGGTTGTCAAATCGCGCTTGCGGTACGTTTTCCGCGCGTTGACCTTCCGAAAATTACGGAGCGGGACGACGCAGACGAAAGCGAGGTGGCGGAAGGTGAAGATTAAAAATATCGCGGCGATCTGCAAGAAAAACAAATATGCCGTTATCTATGAGCGATACGGCGAAAGCGGCGGCGTTATTCAGTACATAGGCGACGGCGCGGCGGCTTATCCGGTAACAGGGCTTCCGGCGCTGGATAAAGAAAGCCTTTTAACGATCTTCGACGTTCCGGAAAAACAGCGGGAAGATTGGTTCGTTCAAGTAGCGGGCATTCCTTCGGAAATCAGCTTCGAGGATATGGACGCAAACGAAAAGCCCGTCGAGCGGGAAGCAATTTCGATCGCATATTCCGGAAAGACCTTGAAGCCATTGCAGACGCGGCGCGGGCTTGTGTTCATCGAAAGCCGCTATCTTTCGCCCGTATCCGATATTTTAGACGTGCTGGAGCTATACGAGCGGATCACGCCCGGCGGAACGCCCTACATCGTAGCAAAAGCGGGCTTCCTGCTTCGAGCGGTAATTATGCCGTATGACGTGATTAGACAGCAGTTTGTCGATAACTTGAAGAGGCTTACGGAACAATGCGTTCTTTCCCTTGACCTTCGGGAGCGGGAGAAAGAGCTGGCACGCGCCGCCGAACCGGAACAATATTCCTTGAACGTCGATCCTGCTACGGGTGAGATCGTCGAGGAAGAAAGCGAGGTGGCGGACAATGCCTAAAATGACGATCCGCGTTATCTTGAAGAGCGGTTCGGAATTCGCTATCAAGTGCGACAAGTTCACGATCCAGCAAAACGCCTTCGGACAGGCGACCGGATACAACATTGAAGGGATCACGGAAAACAAGCCCGTCTATCTGGACTTTGAACAGGTTGCGGCGGTTGTCCGTGTATATTCCGATGAAAAGGAGGCTGGCGGCGGTGAATAGTGCGCTTCTATCTTCAAAGAAAATGGATTGGTGTACGCCGCAAGACTTCTTCGACCATCTGAACGAAGAATTCGGCTTCGTGCTTGACGCGGCGGCGACAGACAAAACGGCAAAATGCCCGCTTTACTATACGCCGGAAACGGACGGGCTTTCGCAAAGCTGGGATCGCGGCGGCGCGGTTTTCTGCAATCCGCCTTACGGACGCGAGATCGGCAAGTGGGTAAAGAAGGCATACGAAGAAGCGCGCGGGGGGGGGTACGCCGTTGTACTGCTTATCCCAGCGCGAACGGATACGACCTACTTTCACGATTACATATACGGAAAAGCGGAAATCCGTTTCGTTCGCGGGCGGCTTCGCTTCACGGACGACGAAGGGAACGCCGGAGATCCCGCGCCCTTCCCTTCTATGGTTGTTATCTATAACGGGGAGAAGGTGAAAGAATGAGCTACGATATTTCATTGAACGAGCCTATCAGCGGCGAAACAATAAAGTTTGAAACGGCGCATTTTGTACGCGGCGGAACCTATGCGATCGGCGGAACGCAGGAAGCGTGGTTGAATATTACATATAACTACGCAAAGCATTATTACCGCGTGTTCGGCGAAAAAGGCATTCGCACGATCTACGGAATGACCGGAGCGGAAAGCATACCGATCATAAAAGCGGCAATGGCACAGCTTGGGGACGACGTTTCCCCGGACTATTGGGAAGATACCGAAGGGAACGCAAAGAAGGCGCTTGCGGGTTTGCTTGCCTTTGCACAGATGCGACCGGACGGGGTTTGGGACGGTGATTAACCTTGAACGGCAATAAAAGTTATAAATGCCTTCTTCCGGAGGCTTCAAGAAGAAAGGATTGCGGCGGTTGCGACCATTGCGGCTGGGAAGCGGCAGAGGAGGAACGCCGCCGCGCCTACCTTCACGAACACGGCTTGACGCTATGCGCGGACGGGTTGCGCCGTCTGATTATTCCAAAGAACGGAGGTAACGAAGAAATGAAGTACAAAGTATGCGACCATTGCGGCGCACACCTTGACAACGGGGAAACGTGCGATTGTAGGAACACGAACAACGACGGCGGAGAGCCGAAGGACAAACAGAAAGAGGGGAAAAACGATAATGACGGGAATTAACGAGGTTGCAAAGCAAATTCACGAAAACGCCGTCGATCACGGATGGTGGGACGAAGAACGCGGCTTCCCAGAAGTGCTGGCGCTCATTCATTCGGAGGTATCCGAGGCGCTGGAGGAATACCGCAACGGGCGCTTGCCTACGGAGGTTTACACCGGAAACAACGGGAAGCCGGAAGGAATACCGATCGAGCTTGCCGATGTGATTATCCGTGTTCTTGATTATTGCGGATATGCCGGAATTGACATTGACGCGGCAATTTCGCAGAAGCACGAATACAACAAAAGCCGACCGTATAGGCACGGCGGGAAGAAATGTTGACAATAACGGAGCGGGAGTACCGCCCGAGGAAAGAAAGGGGCTTTTCAATATGACAGAGAACAAACACGGCTTTATGCCGAAACAGGAAATCACGATCGGCGGGATCGCCTTCACAATCATTCAGACCGCCGAAAGCTGGGTGAAGTGCATTGCTTCGGAGTGTATCGGAAACGGCGCTTTTGACACGAAGAACCGAAACGATTTCGCCGCGTCCGATATTCGCGAGTTCTTAAACGGCGAATTCCTGCAAAAGATGATCGGAGCGGGAGCGCCGGAAGCAATGTTTGAGTATTTCAACGTTGACTTGACCGCCGACGACGGCTTGAAAAATTACGGCGGCGATCGCGTCCGCGTCGGGCTTATCACGTGCGACGAATACAGGCTTCTTCGCGGCAACATTCCGGAGCTTCCGGACACTTGGTGGTGGACAGCTACACCGGACAGCCCGAAAAACTTCTACGTCCGCTTCGTCTATTCCGACGGTTCGCTGTACTACGGCAGCGCGTACATCAGGAACGGCGGCGTTCGCCCGCTTTGCGTTCTGAAATCGGAAATCTTGAAATCTTACCTTGACGGGGATATGAAGAAGCGCGCCGAAGCCGTCGATATGATGAAGCATATTGCGGCGGCGTGGAATATCAAGCCGGAAGAGGTATTCGAGAAAGGAGAATAACGGAAATGCGGGCGGCAAGCATTACAGATTATATTCCGTTCGGCAAGGAAAACGCGGCAACACGCGCACACCTTCGCGCGGCAACGGGCTTGCCGGATCGGAAGATACGTGAAGAAATCGAACAGGCACGGCGCAGGGGCGCGATCATTATTAACGCGCAGGACGGCGCTGGATACTATCAAAGCGAGGATATAAAGGATATAGCGAAGCAGTACAGACAGAACGAGCGCCGCGCCCTTTCGATCCTTGCACAGCAAAAGCATTTACGCAAGCGCTTAAAAGAAGCTGGCGTAATGGAGGGAAAGAAGGTTGTACTTAATGACAATGTTTGAATTTATGCAAAACGCCTTTTTCCTGCTTTGCGGGATTATCTGCATTGCGGCGGCGGTTTTGGTTGTCTATTGCGTGATCGTCGCGATCTTCCGCACTTGCGGGAAGCGCGGCACGAAGAAAAATACCGGATACAGCTACAACGCAGATATGCAAAGGAGAAGCGGGAATGAGCGAAATTAAGCTGAACGCAGAAGCGCTTGAAGAAGCGGGCGCGGCGCTGGGCTTCACGGTTGCGGCGCTGATCCGAGGCTTTCAAGCGGGTATGGACGCTTACGACGTTATGCTGGAGGAAACCGCGATCCGCGAAATCCGGAAAACCGAAGAGGAACGGGAACGTTCCGTTAAAACGGAAATCGGCGATTGCCGGAAGTGCTGGTGCGATCAATGCGCGCGGCTGGAGGAATGCGAGAAGATCCGCGAGGGCTTCACGCCGGACGGGGTGCGCCCTTCCCCGTGCGTAGGTTGCGAAAACGGAATGCGCTTCAAGCCTTGCGAGGAACCGCAATGCGAAGAGTTCGTGCAGGGCGACGGGCTGAACAATGGATAAATAAAAAAGAACCGTCCTGTATGGGCGTACAGGACGGTTCTTCCCCGTTCGGGGTTGCCGTATAAGGCTATTCAATACATTAGATAGTATAGCACGAAAGCGGCTTTTTGTCAAAGGAAGGCGGCTTGACGTATGCAGAGAGTAAAAAGAAGGATTTTTTCGGGCGTTGTGTGTGAACAGGAGGTTTTCAACGTATCGGACAGGCTTACCGATATAAAGAAGGCTGAACCGCGCCCGCGCTTTAAGACAGAGGAAGAGCGAGAACAACACAAGATCGGAATATCAAGACGGAAACACGCGCGGCTGGTAAATGAAAACTTTTCCCCGCGTTCATTATATAGCACGCTGACGCTGGACGACGAAAACGAAGTACATACCTTCAAGGAAGCGAAGCGGATACGCGATCTATTCGTGCGGCGGCTGAAATACGCCTTCCCCGATGCCGTGATCTTCATTTATTTAGGACGCGGCAAGAACACGAACAGAATTCACGCGCATATGCTTTCGGACGGCGTGCCGGAAGAGGCAATCAAGAAACAATGGATTTACGGAAATATCGTCCGGATCAACCACCTTCGCGAACATAACTATTACGACGGCGTGGATCACGGGCAGGATTACACAGGGCTTGCAAATTACCTTTTCGACCATTGGACGAAGGAACAAGGCGGACACCGCTGGAAGCAGACGCGCAACGCGCGGAAGCCGGATCGGGAAACGCCGACCGTTGCAAAGCGGGTTTACACGGAGAGCAAGCCGCCGCGCCCGCCGAAGGGCTATATATTAGTAGAAACGAAAAGTACGAAGTATGGATACCTTTATTTTAAGTATGTGTTAGAGCCGCCGAAGCGCAAACGGAAACGAGCGGCGAAGGACGGTAAAGGTTGATTTCGGATCAGCATTTCTAAAGCCTTGTAAATGTGTAACGTTTGGCGACGAAGCACAGCTTCGATCACAGAAGAAGCCTTGAAGATAGATTTTCGTTTATTCCCCGTCGCCTGTTTATCAGAGATCACGAACGGTTCAGCCCGTCAAGGTTGCGAAGCACGGCGAAGCCGCTTGACCTTTACGGGGTGAAGCGTGAGTGATAGGAACAGGGCGGCGACGGGGAAAGAAAATCTATCAAGGCGGTTTGTGCTTTTCCACAATGAAGGCTGGGGAAATGTGCATAAAGGATCGGGCGCGGGGTTTATTCCTTTGAGCCTGTTCCCCTCCCAGCGGGAGGGGCGGAGGGGTGGGAGAAAAAAGAGAGGAAGGAGGCGATCGACGGTGCTTGAATTGAACAGGCTTTATAATCTGGACTGTATGCAGGGAATGAAGGAATTTCCGGACGGGTTCTTCGACCTTGCAATCGTCGATCCGCCTTACGGGATCGGGATTGACGGACAGCGGAAGCGCGTTTGCAGAAATCCGAAGCATAACCGGAAGGAGCATTCGCGGGAAGGCTGGGACAACAAGCCGCCGACCGAAGAATATTTCCGAGAGCTTGAACGGGTATCCCGTGAACAAATCATTTGGGGCGGGAATTACTTTGTTCCGATGCTGAAACAGGCGCATAAAGGCTGGCTTGTATGGGACAAGGGGCAACGCGGGCTTTCAATGTCTGATTGTGAGCTTGCATACACCAGCTTTGACACGCCGACACGGATTTTCACGCTTAACCGCGTGGAATTGCAGATCGAAGGGACGATCCACCCTACGCAAAAGCCCGTGAAGCTGTATGAATGGGTTTTATCCCTGTTTGCCCGAAAGGGTATGAAGATTTTAGACACGCACGCCGGAAGCGCAAGTTCCCTTGTCGCTTGCCAGCGGATCGGCGGGCTTGATTACGTGGGCTTTGAAATCAATGCAAAATATTTCGAGGCGGCGAACAGGCGGCTTGAAGAAGAGAAAGCGCAAATCCGCCTGTTTGATCTGCTGGAGGAACAGAAAAAGGCAACGCAAACAACGCTGTTTTGACGAAGGGAGGAAAAACAATGCAGAAAAAGACAGTTTACATTGCGGGGAAGATTACGGGCGATCCGTTCTACCGCTCAAAATTCTATGAAGCGCAGAAGAAGCTGGAGGAAGGCGGCTTTATTGTTGTCAATCCAGCGTTACTGCCTTCGGAGGGCTTCACGTGGGAAGCGTATATGCGAATGGCGGGCGCAATGCTGAACGAATGCGCCGAAGTATGCTTCCTTCCGGATTGGACGGAAAGCAGGGGCGCAAAATATGAGTTCGGCGAAGCGGTGGCGCAGAAGAAGCCGTTTTTCTTCTTCAACGATTGGGAGGCGAAGCAAAATGCGGAAAAATAACACGCCTTCCCTTCCTGTTCCTACGGAAGCGGACGAACAAATCGCGCTTTTCGAGTGGGCGGCGCTTCAATCGGGGCGCTTTCCGGAATTGGCGCTTTTGTATCACGTTCCGAACGGCGGGAGCAGAAACAAGATCGAGGCGGCACGCCTTCGGGCGCAGGGCGTGAAATCCGGCGTTCCGGATCTTTGCCTTCCCGTTGCACGCGGCGGAAATCACGGGCTTTATATCGAGCTTAAACGGCAACGCGGCGGGAGGATCAGCGAAGAACAGGTGCGCTGGATCGACGGGCTTTTAGAACAGGGTTACGCGGCGGCAATCTGCAAGGGCTGGCAGGAAGCCGCAAGCGTGATTATCGACTACTTACAGCGGAAAACGGAGGGCTGAAAAATGGCGAAGAAAAAAACGGGCATTTCCGAAGAGTTGCGCGAAGCGATCAACGAAGCCGCCCGCGCGGGTGCGTATGAAGCATACAAAGACACGGCGGGCGCGTATGTCAATTACTTCAAGGCTATGGAAACGCTTTTGTATAACTACAAGAAGCTGGCGGCGCTTGCCGCTGATGAAGAAGCCTATTGCGAAGTGGAATATCACGCAGGGCGAAAGACCTTCGCGGCGGGGAGCAAAAGCACGGGATTTTATGAGCAGAGAACCGAAGCCGATATTGTCGAGGAAATGCGGGAAGAAAAAAGGCGGCAGTATCGGGAAACGAAGTACGGCTTCGAGCGGCTGGAGAGGGCTATAAACCTTTACCGCGACCGCAAGGAATTCACGGTGGTTCGTATGTACTACTTCGGCGAGGATTACGAAGGCAAGCCGCGTGAGAGCAGCAAGCCCTACACGTGGGAGGAATTAGCCTTCGACCTTGAAGAAGCGGGCGTTTTGAAGGGCGTAAAGACCGCGTGCAGATGGCGGAACAAGATCGTAAACGATATGGCGGTATGCGTATTCGGGATCGCGGCGGCGGTGAGTGCGGCAACGTACAGGCGCAAGGCGGGCGAATAAATGACAATATCGCGACAATATCGAGGGGTGGCAAGGGGAATATATCTATGCTATACTGTTTACGATGAATTCTTACGCAAGACGCAAGCGCACGAATAGCGCCTTTTCGGAGCAATCCGGAAGGGCGCTTTTATTATGCGCGGGAAAGGAAGGTGCGAGTATGAAGCCGTGGGCAGAACAGTTCTACAACAGCGACGCTTGGCGTTCTTGCCGTGATGCCTTCTTGCAATCAAAGGGCTACTTGTGCGAACGTTGTTCTACACCGGACGATCCCGTCGCCGCAAAGATTGCACATCACAAAACATACTTGACAGAGCAAAACGTAAACGATCCATACATTGCGCTTTCGTGGGATAATCTCGAAGCGCTTTGTCAAGATTGCCATAACAAAGAACACCATCGATCGAAGCGGAAAAAGCGATATTCGTTTGACGAAAACGGAAACGTGATACTCCCCCCTATTCGCCGAGGATTTAGGGAGGGTGAAACACCGAGGGCGGGAGGTTAATTTTACTCCGCAGGCGCGCGCATAACGGGTGTACGCGAAAAAGGGGTGTAGGTATCCGCCGAAAAGGGGTGATAATTATGGCGACAAAGAAGGACTTAACGAAAGATCAAAAGATTAAGAGAGAGATAAACCGATTAAAGCGGGTTTTCCGCGACTTGGATAAAAACAAGTTGCAGACCGTCGAAAGCCTTATCCGCAACGCCGCATTTATGGCGGTATCCCTTGAAGAGTTGCAGGAAATCATTAACGAAGAGGGTTACACCGTCGAATACCAAAACGGCGCAAATCAGAGCGGGACAAAACAGAGCGACGCAGTAAAAACGCATATCGCTATGACGAAAAATCACGCCGCCATAATCAAACAGCTTTGCGAGCTTGTGCCGCCCGAAAAGAAAAAAGAAAGCCGTCTGCAAGCCTTGCGGGACGAATAAAAATGCCGTTTTCAAATTACATTTACGAGTATTACGACGGCATAACGACGGGAAAAATTGTCGTCGGAAAATGGGTGCGGCTGATCTATGAATACATCGTTAGCGGGCTTCAAAACGGGCTTTTTCTTTTCAACGCAAAGAAGGCGAACAAGGCAATTCGCTTTATCGAAAACTTCTGCCATCATTGCGAGGGACGAACCGACCTTCTGAAATTGGAGCTATGGCAGAAAGCGGCGGTATCGCTGATCTTCGGGATAGTTGACGAAGATAACGTGCGGATATTCCGCGAAGTGTTTATTGTGATCGGGCGGAAAAACGGTAAAACGCTTTTCGCTTCCGCCGTGATCGCGTATATGGCATATCTTGACGGTGAATACGGGGCAAAGATTTATTGCCTTGCGCCGAAGCTGGAGCAAGCGAACATCGTTTACGATAACTTCTTCCAGATGATTAAAAAAGAAGCGGAGCTTTCGGAGCTTGCGAAGAAGCGTCGTTCGGATATTTACATCGAGGAAAGCAACACGGCAATAAAGCCGCTGGCGTTCAATGCGAAGAAATCGGACGGCTTCAATCCGCATTTAGTCGTGAACGATGAAGTCGCGTCTTGGCGCGGCGACGGCGGCTTGAAGCAATACGAAGTAATGAAATCCGCGCTTGGCGCACGCCGCCAGCCGCTGATCCTGTCTATCAGTACGGCGGGATACGAAAACGACGGTATTTTCGACGAATTGATGGCGCGATCTACGGCGTTTCTGAAAGGCGGAAGCAAAGAACGCCGCCTTCTTCCCCTGCTTTATATGATCGACGACGTGGAGAAATGGAACGACCTTGAAGAGCTAAAAAAGGCAAATCCGAATATGGGCGTTTCCGTTTCGCCGGAATTCTTCAAAGAGGAAATCGCCGTCGCGGAAATGAGCCTTTCAAAGCGGGCAGAATTCCTTTGCAAATACTGCAATATCAAGCAGAATTCTTCCGTCGCTTGGCTTGATTATGTCGTTGTCGATCGAGCGGGTGAAAAAATCAAGCTGGAGGATTTCAAAGACAGTTACGCGGTGGGCGGTATCGACCTATCGCAGACAACAGACCTTACAGCCGCAAGCGTGATTATTGAGCGCGGCGGCGTTCTTTATGCCTTCGCACAATTCTTTATGCCCGCGAACAGGCTGGAAACCGCACAGGCGGTGGACGGCGTGCCGTATGATATATTCGTCAAGCAAGGGATCGTGAAGCTGTCCGGCGAAAATCACGTCGATTACAGGGACGTTTACGAATGGTTTTCCGCCCTTCGGGATCAGTACGGCATTTATATTCTAAAAATCGGCTACGACCGTTACAGCGCGCAATATCTGATCGACGACTTGAAGGCGGCGGGCTTCCAGACGGACGACGTATGGCAGGGTGAAAACCTTGCGCCCGTTATTCGGGAGTTTGAAGGCATAATCAAAGACGGCAATTTCAAGATCGCGGATAATAACCTTCTGAAAGCGCATTTCCTCAACGTCGCGTTAAAGCACAATATGGAAACGCGGAAGTTCCGTCCGGTAAAAATCGAACAGCGGGCGCGTATCGACGGCTTCGTTTCCGTGATCGACGCTATGACGGTACGGCAGAAGTATTATAACGAGATCGGCGAAATGCTGAAAAATGCGGGGTGATAAAACTATGGGAATTTTTGAAACGATTTTCCGAAAACCGCGTTCGGATATTCAAGCGGAAGGATACTTCAAAATGCTTAACGGGTATTCGCCCGTTTTCACGAACGCGCCGGAAAGCCTTTACGAAATGGAGCTTACGCGGGCGGCTATTCATTCGTTCGCGAATTTCTGTTCAAAGTTGAAACCGGAAATCAGCGGGACGGCGTACAAGAACCTTGAAAGGGTATTGCAGTTCCGCCCTAATCCGTTTATGGATACGTCGAAGTTCATTTACCGGATCGCGACGATCCTTTCGGTGAATAACACGGCGTTCATTGTTCCGATCGAAGATGAATACGGCGGGATCGCGGGGTATTATCCCCTGCTTCCCCAGCGTTGCGAAGTTGTCGAATACAGGGGCGCGCCCTTCTTGCGATACACCTTCGCAAACGGACAGCGGGCGGCAATCGAGTTCGAGCGCGTCGGCGTTATGACGCAATTTCAGTATAGCGACGATTTCTTCGGAGAGAGTAACGCCGCGCTTCGTCCTACAATGCAGTTGATCCATACGCAAAATCAAGGCATTATCAACGGCGTTAAAAATTCGGCTTCCGTCCGGTTCTTGGCGAAGGTTGCGAATATGTTAAAGCCGGAAGATATTACGAAAGAGCGCAAGCGCTTCACGGCGGATAACCTTTCGGCGGATAATCAATCCGGAATGGTGATCTACGATAGCAAATTCGCGGACGTAAAGCCGATCGAAAGCAAGCCGTTCACCGTAAACGCCGCGCAGATGGCGCAGATCAACGAAAATGTCTTTAACTACTTCGGGACGAACGCGAAAATCATTCAGAACAGCTATACCGAAGATGAATGGAACGCTTACTACGAAGGCAAGATCGAGCCTTTCGCGATCCAGCTTTCGCTGGTTATGTCGAATATGACCTATACACAGCGGGAATTATCCTTCGGGAACGCGATCACGTTTACCGCGAACAGGCTTCAATACGCAAGCAATAATACGAAGCTGAATATCAGCACACAATTATTTGACCGTGGCTTGTTAAACCGTAACGGCGTTATGGATATTTGGAATATGTCGCACGTCGAAGGCGGGGACAAGTATTATATTCGCAAGGAATACGCGGAAGTATCAGAGTTAGGAAAGGAGGTTACACCGAATGCCAGTAGTGAAGGAACGGGAATACCGTCAAATGTTCCAGCCGCTGATGATCCCGCAGGGGACAACGGAGAAGAGGTTTGACACCGATTATTACGTCGAAGGCTTCGCAACAACGTTCAATAAGCCGTATGTTATGTACGAATACGGCGGGATCAAGTATTGCGAAATGATCGACCGGAACGCGCTTGTAGGCGCTGACCTGTCCGACGTGATTATGCAGTTCGATCATTCCGGAATGGTATTCGCCCGAAACAAGATGGCAAAGAACAAGCCGCCTTCCCTGCTTCTGGAACCGCAGGACGGCGGCTTATTTATTGCCGCAAATTTGAGCCTTACCGAAGAGGCAAAACGCCTTTACGCGAGTATCGACGCGGGGCTTATTTGCAAAATGTCGTGGGCGTTCACCGTATCGGAGGACGCATACAACAAAGACACGCACACAAGAACGATCTTGAAGATCAAGAAGGTTTACGACGTTTCGGCGGTATCTTATCCGGCGAACGCCGATACCGATATTTCGGCGCGTTCCTATTTCGACGGAGTGATCGAAAGAGAACAGCAGGAGCGGCTGGAGCGCCGGAAGCAAATTCTTAAAATCAAACTTATGATGGAGGTTTAACACAATGAGAATTAAAGAGATTGAAGCCCGCCTTGCGGCTATCAAGCAGGAGATCGAAGAGCGCGGCGACGCTATGAAAGCCGAGGAAATCGACGCGCTGGAGAATGAAACGAAGGAGCTTACCGAAGAGCGCGCCGGACTGATTGCCGCCGCCGAGAAGCGCAACGGCATTCTGGATAATATCGCGAAGGGCGGTGGCGTTTCTATCCGTTCTTTCGGGAAGAAGGAAGAGGGTAACGCCGATCCGGAAGATCCTTACGGCACGCCCGAATATCGTTCCGCGTGGCTGAAAAACCTTCGCCGCCTTCCCCTTACCGACGCGGAGAAGCGCGCCTATGCGAACGCCAGCGGCACGGGCGCGGAGGTTGTGCCGACGCAGACCGCGAACGAGATTATCAGCAAGGTAAAGAAACTTGCGCCGATGCTGAATGAAGTTACCCTTCTTCACGTTAAAGGCGCGGTGAAGTTCGTTGTGGAAGGCACGAACAACGATGCGGCTATTCACACCGAGAACGCCGCAATCACTCCCGCCGCCGATACCCTTACCACCGTAACCTTGAGCGGGTACGAGATCGTGAAGCTGGTTCAGATTTCCGATACCGTTATGACAATGAGCATTGCGGCGTTTGAAAGCTGGATCGTTGATATGCTTGCAGAGGCGATCGCCCGCAAGGTTGAAGATTTCTTCATCAACGGAACCGGCACTTCCCAGCCGAAGGGCATTGACAAGGCGAACACTTGGGGCGCAACGAACAGCGTTTCCGTGGGCGCTTCTGCTTCCCTTACCGCCGCGAATGTCCAGACGCTGATCGGGCTTCTGAACGCCGGATACGACCGCAACGCAAAATTCGTTATGAGCAAGCGAACATTGTTCACCGATTTTATGCCGTTGCAGGATACCAGCAAGAACCATATTGTAACCGTGCAGGGCAACAGCTACTTTGTTTACGGCTATCCGGTTCTTCTGTCCGATTACGTGAAGGAACACGAAGCCTTCTTGGGCGACTTCAAGAAGGTTTGCGCGAACCTTGCGGAAAGTATCAACGTCAAGAACGCCTATGACATCGACACGAACAGCTACAAATACAGCGGTATTGCGATCTTTGATTGCCAGCCCGCAATCGGCGAAGCCTTCGTGAAGCTGGTAAAGGCGGGCGCGTAATGGAGGGTTGAACGATGATGCTTGACAAGGTAAAGCTGGCTTTGCGAAAAACAGCCGCCGTATTTGACGACGAAATCGAAGATTACATTACTTCCGGTATCGCTGATCTTCGGCTTGTCGGTATCAACGTTCCGGAAAATGCGGGATCGTCCAGCGAAACGCTGGGCGATCCCCTTTTAGACCGCGCAATCATTCTGTACGCGAAATCCGAAGATAACTTCGGCGGCGAAGGCGAAAGGCACAGGAAAGCATACGATTACTTGAAATGCGCCTTGTCGCTGTCTGACGAATACACGGAAGGCGGTGGCGGATAATGGGCTGGAGAGATCAAATAACGCTGATCGCGCTTTCCGAACCTTCGGAGCGGACAAACGAACACGGCTTCCCTACAAGGAAGCCGGAAACGGCGACAACGGTTTTCGCTGATAAAAAATCCGTAGGGTATTCGGAGTTCTACAAAGCGGAAATGGCGGGACACGCCGCCGAAATCAAGTTCGACGTTTACGCAATGGAATATAGCGGGGAAACGATCGCGGAATATCCCGTTTCGAGCGGGAAACGCTATCGCATTCTTCGGACGTACATTCACGACGACGGAGAGCTTGTGGAATTGACGCTTTCCAGCTTCCCCGAAGCGCAGAGCGCCGCAAACGCGGCGGGAGGCACGACGGAAGGAGGCGGCGGAAATGGCACGGTTTAACGTTGTGGGGCTTGACGACCTACAAGAACAAATGCTTCAACGCGCGAAAATCGCGGAAGAGGCAGTACCGGAAATGCTGAAAGCTGGCGGCGCGGTAATGCAGGAAGCACAGCGGGCGGAAATCCGAACAATGTTCCGGAGCCGCCGAAGCACAGGCGATCTTGCCGCGTCGATCGTTGTTTCCAAAATCAAGGAGCGGGACAACGGGAAGATGGCTGAAGTATATCCGGACGGGAAAGACAGGCACGGGGTACGGAACGCGACAAAAGGCTTCGTCCTGCAATACGGACGAAAGAATATGCCAGCGCGCCCGTGGTTCACGGCGGCGAATACGAAGGCGGCGGACGCTGTAAACGATGAAATGCGCCGCGTATGGGAGGCGAAGCAAAATGACGGACGTTGATACACTTGTAAAAACGACGCTTGAAAAGCTGGGCTATCCCGTCGAACGGCTGATTTACACCGGAAAGGCAGAAACCTTTATCACGTATCAGATTGTCGTGGGGCTGGATACCCATTTTTCGGACGATGAAAGCGGCGCGGAGGAATTCACGTACAGGGCGGATATTTATTCCCGTGTGGATTATATCGCCCTTATGCGGAGCGCAAAACGGGCATTGAAGGAAGCGGGGTTCTACGGGATCACGTTTGATCCGGAAGTGTTCGAGGAAAACACGGGCTATTATCACGTTCCCGTGGAATTCAAGTATATGGAGGTATAACGAATATGGCTACAATCGGATTGCGCGACCTTTACCGCGCGCCTATCACGATCGGCGACGGCGGCGTGGAGAAATACGGCACGCCCGTAAAAATGGCGAAGGCAATTTCGGCGGAGCTTTCCGTGGAGGTTGCCGAAGCGATCCTTTACGCGGACGACGGAGCCGACGAGGTTGTAAAGGAATTTGTTTCGGGAGAATTGACGCTGAACGTCAATGACCTTCTTCCGGCTGACCTTGCCGCCCTGCTTGGGCAACAGCAGGACGACGATATGGTGGTCTACGGTTCGGATACGGACGAACCGCCTTATTTCGCAATCGGCTTCCGCGCGAAGAAAGCGGGCGGAAGCTATAAGTACATTTGGCTTTACAAGGTGAAGTTCGCGATCCCTTCCGAAAACTACCAGACGAAAGGCGACAGTATCGAATTTACTACGCCGGAGATCGTCGGGCAGTTCATCAAGCGTTCTGACGGCTTGTGGAAGGCTGAACACGTCGCATTGCCGACCGAGAGCGTCGCGGCGGCTTGGTTTACTACGGTGAGAGAGCCGAACAATACTGATTCGGCGGGCTAATTTAGAAAGGGGGTACAGCGGGGAGCCGGAAACGGCTTCCCGCTTATTGTTTTATGAGCGCAATTAAAGACGGGCGTTTCCCGATCACACTTGACAAGGAAAGACACCTTCTTTTCAGTCTGAACGTTATTGACGAAATGCAGGACAAATTCGGAGGCTTTGACAAGCTGGACAAGGCGCTTTCCGGAAAAGACAGCGTGAAGAACCTTCGTTGGCTTCTTACCCTGCTTTTGAACGAAGGTGCAGAGGACGGCGACGAAGAGCTTACCGAAAAGCAGGTGGGCAAACTCATTCATACGGGCAATTTTAACGAAGTGAAATCTTCGATCTTCAAGGCGTTTTCGCTGGGCAACAACGGCACGGAAGAGCCGCCCGCCCGCGACGATGAAGAGGACGACGGAGAGGACGACGAAATCAGAAAAAACGCGGCGGCGGGCAAGGAATAATCGACCTTGCCCGCCTTCTTTATATCGGCGTTACGCTTCTTCGGTGGAGCGAAGCCGAAGTATGGCGAATGACACCGTATAAAATCTTGGCGCTTTTTAGGATACACAAACAATTCAATCCGGATCGCTTCAAGCCGGAAGAGCCGGAAGCCGATATTGACGACGTGTTAGGAGGGTTGTAAATGGCGAAGGAAGAGCAAATCAAATCGCAAATTATTCTTGAAGGCGAAAAAGAATACCGCGCCGCCTGTAAAGGTATCAATACTTCCCTTCGCGAAATCGGATCGGAAATGAAGCTGGCGACGGCGGAATTCGGCGACAATGCGGAAAGTATTGAAGCGCTTACACGGAAGCAGGATATTCTACAAAAACAGCTTGACGAACAGGCAAAGAAAGCGAAAGCCGCAGAAGCGGCATTGAAGAAAATGCGTGAAGGCGGGATCGATCCTACCGATCCCGCCTATCAGAAAATGCAAACGAACCTTAACAACACACGCGCCGAAATGGTGAAGGTTCAACGGGAGCTTGACGACACTTCAAAGAAACTGAAAAGCTCAAAGATCGATTGGGAAAGCGTCGGCGACACCGTGGGAAAAGTAGGAAAGGCAATCGGGGCGGGCGTTGCCGCAATGGGCGCGGCGATCGGCGCGGCGGCTACCGCCTTTTTAGGGCTTGCAGAGAGTACGCGCGAAGCACGCGAAAATATGGGCAAGCTGGAAGCGGGCTTTACAACGGCGGGGCATTCGGCGGAAGATGCAAAGAACACTTATACCGAATTGTACGGCATTCTTGGCGACGACGGACAGGCGACCGAAGCCGCCGCACACCTTGCACAGCTTACGAACAACGAGCAGGAGCTTGCGACGTGGACGGATATTGCGACGGGCGTTTATGCGACCTTCGGCGACAGCTTGCCGATCGAAAACTTGACGGAAGCCGCGAACGAAACGGCGAAAACCGGACAGATTACGGGCGGGCTTGCCGACGCTTTGAATTGGGCGGGCGTTTCGGAAGATGAATTTCAATCGAAGCTGGACGCTTGCACAACGGAGCAGGAGCGGCAAGCGCTGATTACGGAAACGCTGAACGGGCTTTATTCCGACGCGGCGGAGGCATACAGAGAGGTAAACGGCGATATTATCGAAGCGCAGAAGGCAACGGCGAACCTTAACAGCGCTATGGCGGCGCTGGGGGCGATTGCCGAACCTATCGTTACGAAGCTGAAACAGCTTGCGGCGGATCTTCTGCAACAGATAACGCCGTTCGTCGAGCTTATCGGAACAGGGCTGACAGGAGCGCTGGAGGGCGCAGAAGGCGCGGCGCAACAGTTTTCCGAAGGCTTGCTGGGGCTTGTAACGTTCATCGTTGAACAGCTTGGGACGATGCTTCCGACCTTCCTTGAATTCGCCTTGCAGATGATCGGGACGCTTGCAACAGGTATCGCGCAAGCCTTGCCGACGCTTGTTCCGACGATCGTTTCGATTATTACGCAGTTGGTGCAAACGCTGATCGACAATATCCCTATGCTGATTGACGCGGCATTACAGCTTATTACAGGGCTGGCGCAGGGTATCATTAACGCGATCCCCGTTCTTGTAGCGGCGCTTCCGCAAGTGATAACGAGCCTTGTTAATGGACTGCTGGCGGCGATCCCGCAAATTATTCAAGCGGGTATCGACCTTCTGACTTCCCTTATTTCCGCCCTTCCGGAAATCATTACGACGATTGTTTCGGCTATTCCGGAAATCATAAATGGGATCATTACAGCGCTTCTTGAAAATATCCCGCAGATTGTTCAAGCGGGCATTGACCTTCTTGTGGCGCTGATACAGGCGCTTCCGCAGATCATAACGACGATCGTACAGGCGATCCCGCAGATTATCAGCGGGATTGTAAACGCGCTTGTGCAGAATATCCCGCAGATCATTCAAGCGGGCGTTCAGTTGTTCGTTTCCCTCATTCAGAATTTGCCGACGATCATTGTTGAAATTGTCAAAGCGGTTCCGCAGATCGTTTCCGGTATCGTACAGGCGTTCGCAAGTTTGGGCGGCGAAATGGTGAGTGCGGGCGCAAACCTTCTTCACGGATTGTGGGAAGGTATTTCAAGCGCGGCTTCGTGGTTATGGGACAAAGTAACCGGCTGGGCTTCTTCCCTTGTGAGCGGGATTAAAAGTTTCTTCGGCATTCACTCCCCTTCAACCGTGTTCGCCGAAATCGGTTCGAATATGGGCGAAGGCGTGGGCGTAGGCTTCGGCGAAAGTATGGACGGCGTTTCGGCTGATATGACCGCCGCAATGGGCGGAGCGGGACAGCTTACCGCCGCCGAAGCGGTGCGCGCCGTGAATGACGGCATTATGGCGAATATCGAAGGGCTTTCCGGAGCGATAAACGCGATCGTCGAGAAGGTTATTACCGGACTGAACGCACAGGCGCAACGGCTTATTCAAGCCGGACAGGACTTCGGGAACAACATTGCTTCCGGACTGATTAACGGTATCCCGCAGATTACCGCGAAGATCCCGCAGATCACGCAAAGCATTATTACCGCCTTCAACGCGCAAAATCAGAAGTTCATCGACGCGGGCGTTACGATTGACCGCAATATCGCTTCCGGTATGGTGCAGGGTATCCCGCAGATTACAAGCAAGGTGGCGCAGATCGTACAGCCTATCTTGACGGAGCTTCGTTCCTTCGTATCCGACTTCACAGCGGCGGGCGAAGAGATGGTGCGCGGCATTTGGCAGGGCTTTCAAAATATGTCGAGCTGGCTGGAAAGCCGCGTGCGTTCGATGATGCGCGAGATTGTCGCGGCGGTTGAAGATGAAATGGATATTGCTTCCCCGTCGAAAGTGTTTGCGGGTATCGGCGAATATATGGCGCAGGGGCTTGGCGAAGGCTTCGGGCGTGAAATGCGGAACGTTGAAAAGACGATCCGCAAGGCGACCGACAGCGCCGTTCCGGACGATCCCGAACCGCGCCCGCGCACGGGTGGCGGGCAGGAAGCGACGTTCAAGGTTGTTCAAAACATCTACGCGAACGATACTTCCTACGCCCAGCAACAGCGAGAGGCGGCGCGGCAGTTCAGAATGATTGCGCGGGAGGTAATGACCTAATGAAAGTACAAGAGAAATTGACCTACACGAACGAGCGGGGGGAAAGCATTGTCTTTTCCCCTGCTTCTTCGTATCACGTAAACTTCAAGGACGTTTCCGGCTTGTCCGACGTGCAGAACGCTATTTATTCAACAAACAGTATGGGGCAGGACGGAGATACGTATTTAGGATACCGCATTGAAAGCCGCGATATTGACATCGTGGGACATATCAAGGAGCGGGACAAGATCGCTATACAGGAATTGCGCCGCAATCTGAACCGAATATTAAATCCGCAGTATTCCGCGACGCTTACTTACGAATTAGGCGACTTCAAGCGGGTTATCGGTTGCACGATCAACAACGCGCCTATTTTTAAGCGCGGAACGATTTTCGAGCAATTCACGATCCAGCTTTCGTGCCTTAATCCGTTTTGGCGCGAAGAGGCGGAAACGCGCGAGGATATAGCAACGTGGATCGGCGGCTTTGAATTCCCCGTACCCGGCGGGCTGGAAATAACGCCGGATTGGGAAATCGGATACCGCCAGCCTTCGCTGATCGTCAACGTATTCAATTCCGGCGACGTGAAAAGCGGTATCCGTATCGAGTTCCGCGCGCTGGGCGCGCTGACAAATCCCCAGCTTTTGAACGTCAATACGCAAGAGTTCATCAAGGCGAATATTTCGCTTGAAGCGGGCGACGTGCTGACCGTTTCGACGGGGTACGGCGAAAAATCCGTGAAGCTGACGCGAAACGGCGCAGAAAGCGACGCTTTCCGTTATCTTGACGTTGACAGTTCATATTTACAGCTTGCCGTGGGCGATAACCTTTTCCGCTATTCGGCGGATACGAACGCAGAAAATCTTGAAGTATCTATCTATCACAATAACTTGTATTTAGGGGTGTAGCGGTATGGAATTATACGTCTATTCTTCCGAAATGGAGCTTCAAGGGATCGTCGAAAAAATCGCTTCGCTGATCTGGACGCGCCGCTATTGGAGTTGCGGCGAATTCAAACTTCTTGTTCCCTTCACCGAAGAGCATTCCCGAATGCTGGTGAAGAACAATATCATTATGAAGCGCGGCGACGACGAAGCGGCACAAATCCGGTACGTTTCAATTACGAAGAATTCGCAGGGGCTGGAGGAAATCGAGGTTCAAGGAAAGTTCCTTATCACGTGGATCGGGAAGCGGATAATCAAGAAGCAGATTATCACGAACGACACAACGCAGAACATTTTATACCGCATTGTACGGGAGAACGTAACAAATCCGGCTGATACCGCGCGGAAAATACCGGACGTTTCAATCGCTACCGACGACGAGGACACCGAAAGCGGCGTGATCGACTACACTTCGGAGCAGTACACAAACGCACAGCTTGCGGCAGAAACGGCGGCAAAGGCGGCGAAGCTGGGAATACGAATGCGGACGGACGCGCGAACAGGCGCGCACGTCTTTTCCGTCTACGAAGGGCGCGACCTTACGGCGGGCAATACCGCGGGAAATGCGCCTTGTATCTTTTCGCAGGAATTCGATAACATCGTTGAACAGGAATACACAAACAGCGTGGAAAACCTTAAAACAACGGCGTTCGTCGGCGGCGAAGAGAAAGAAGGCGTTGCCCGCAAAGTTGCCGAAGTAGGCGGATCGGCAGCAGGGCTGGCGCGTGAAGAGGTATTCATAAACGCCACCGATATAGTGCAGGAATACGAGGACGACGACGGCGAACAAGTAACGCTGACCGATGCGGAGTATTTAGCGCTTCTATCCGCCCGAGGCGCGGAGGAATTAGAACAGTACGCGGAAACACTTTCGTTCGGATCGAAGATCAATACCTTTGCAAATCTTATCTACCGAACCGATTACGATTTAGGCGACCGCGTTACTTGCGTGAACAAGCGCTGGGGAATTCGCATTGACGTTCGCATAACGGAGATCGCGGAAACCTATCAAAACAACGTCGAAGAGATCGATATTACCTTCGGCGAGAGCTTGCCCGCGCTTTTGACGCAGATACGGCAGATCACAAAATAAAGGGGTGTAAATATGGAAAAATCGAGCTTTTTTAACAGCGTATCCGGCGACCGAAAATATAAAGCCGAAGATTGGGCTTCCTATTTCGGATCATTCATCGGAAACGGCGTTTTCCCCGTTCCTTCGACGGGGCTTCAAGTTGTAGCCGGAAGCGGAATGCAAGTAACCGTGAAAGCGGGCAAGGCGTGGATCAACGGCTATTTCTACAACAACACAAGCGACCTTTCCTTGACGCTTGCGACGGCTGACGGCGTGCTGAACCGAATTGACCGCATTGTGGTTCGATGGGACTTGACGAACCGCGTTATTTCGGTGAAGGCGAAATCTTCTTCGTATTCGGCTTCCCCTACCGCGCCAGCCGTCGAGCGGGACGCGGATATTTACGAATTGGCAATCGCCGACGTTTACGTGGGCGCGGGCGTTACCGCGATCACGGGATCGAGCATTACCGACAAGCGGCTTGATACTACCGTTTGCGGCGTTGTAGCGGGGCTTGTCGATACCATCGACACGACAGCTTTTAACGCACAGCTTGAAGCGTGGTTCGCTGAATATCAGAGCGACAGCGCGGCGGAGTACAATTCCCTTGTATCGTATATGAATTCCTTGAAGTTGCAGGGAAACACGCAGTACGACGCGCTGGAAGAGTATTTCGCGGACTTCAAGACGGAAGCGCAAACGGACTTCGATACTTGGTTTGAAGGCTTGCAGAACGTGCTGGACGAAAATACAGCCGGAAACCTTCTGAATATGATTACGGCGCTGACCGCCCGCGTCGATCTGATCGAAGCCGTGATCTTCAACGATATTACCGAAAATCCGTTCCTTATCCTGTTTGACGACCTTTCCGGCGTTACAACAACGGGCGTATGGAACGAGAGCTTACAGCGTATCGAATGTTAAAACGGTACGCTTGCACACGGGCGGAATTGTCGTGCATTATAGGGAACCTGTTTATCGAGCTTTCGCCGCCGTGCGAACGTTGCGGCGAAGATGCTTTGACGATCACGGGAACGACCGTAACCGGAAACAAAGGAACGCTTTTCGTTACGGCGGCTGGGTTTGATTTCGAGGGGTGCGCCGAAGATGCCGTTACTATTGACCGCATACGAAAGGGACGGTGCATAAATGCAGAGGCAGGAACGAGGAAGAAAGGAACCTTCGGAATTTAATGTTATTGTGAAGTGCAAGGATTTAATCAAGCACACATTCACGATCACGAACAGCACGGAGCGCTTCCCGAAGAAATACCGTTTTACCCTTGTAAACAGAATACAAGACAAAGCGGTGGATATTTACGAATGCGCGCTGGAGGCAAACGAATTAAACCTTCTTGACGCGCAGGAATTCAAGGAACGGCAGAGGCTTCAAGCAAAAGCGCTTACCTACTGCAAGGAGCTTCTATTTTTCATAGAGCTTTCGCACGAACAGGGCTTCATATCAACGAACAGTTGTGAATATTGGTCTAAACTTGCGCTTGACGTGAAGTATATGTTAGCCGCGTGGAAGAAGCGGGATCGTGCGAGAGGGTGAACCGTTTGGGGTACATCTTGATACGCCTAATTCGTCGAACGCCAACAACGTCCGCAACGTCAATTCCGACGGTACGCTGAACAACAACAACGCGTACAACGGGAACAACGGCGTTCGCCCGCTTCGGTGGAAAATGAGATCGAGTAGGCATAAGCCGAAAGCAGAATACCACCATCAAAGGAAGGTGTATCCCGCCGCCGCGATCCACAGCGGGGGCAAATACAGGATCGCCGATGCCGGAGCCTTCCGCGCGGCGGAAGGCAAAGGCTATATACAGCGAGGATTTTTTATGACAGATTACGAGAAGATATATAACTTCGAGAACCTATACAGAGCCTACCGAAAGGCGCGGCAAGGCAAGAGGTGGAAAGGAGCGGCGGCAAAGTTTGAAGTAAACCTTCTTGAAGCGCTGAACCTGTTAAGCTACCAGCTTAAAACGAAGAAGTACACGCTTTCGCCGTACAACACGTTTGAAGTATTTGAACCGAAGCGGCGCGTGGTTATGTCAAACAGCTACAAAGACAAGGTTGTTCAACATTCGCTTTGCGATAACGTGCTTGAACCGATCCTTACAAGATCGTTTATCACGGACAATTACGCTTCGCAGGTGGGCAAAGGTACGCATTACGGGTTAGACAGGCTTCGGGAGTTCTTGCGGAGGTTTTACCGAAAAAACGGAATTGACGGGTGGATATTGAAGGCGGATATTTCCAAATACTTCTATTCCATTAGGCACGACGTGTTAAAATCCTTAATCCGCAAGAAGATCACTGATCCGGACGTTTTGTGGCTTGTCGAAATGATAATCGACAGCACGGAAGGAAACGTCGGAATACCGATCGGAAATCAATCTTCACAGCTTTTCGCCCTTCTCTACCTCAATAATTTAGATCACTTCATCAAAGAGAAGCTGGGCATTAAATATTACGGCAGATATATGGACGACTTCTTCTTAATACACGAAGATAAAGCCTATTTGCAGTATTGCCGCGCGGAGATCGAAAAACACGTCGCCGCGATCGGCTTATCTTTGAACAACAAAACGAACATTTACCCTTTGCGAAACGGTGTTGATTTCTTGGGCTTTCATACGTATTTGACCGAAACGGGCGCAGTAATCCGGAAGGTGCGCCGCCGTAGCAAGAACAATATGAAGCGCAAATTGAAGAAGATGCGCGGACTTGTGGAGCGGGGCAAGATCACGACGGCGACCGTTGAACAATCCTATAAAAGCTGGAGAGGACACGCCGAAAAGGGAAATTGTTATCACTTGATCCGGCGAACGGATCACTATTACAACAGGCTTTTCAATTCAAAGGAGGCGGAAAAATGTCAAAAGCAATAAGTTCACTTGCCGTGGGCGACAAGATCGAAGTTCCTGTTCTTTCGGCGTATCAATCGCGCTTCGGCGCAAAGATCATTTTCAAGGTTGCCGACAAGAACCACAGCGGCTATCCGTCGAATAGCGTAACGCTGATAACCGAAAAGATTATCCAGCTTATGTGTTCGGACGCGAAGGAGGCAAGCAACAGCAACAGCGATCGCAGAAACTACGGCAACAACAGGCATATTCATTCAAATATCCTGCAATGGCTGAACAGCAACGCAACGGCGGGAAATTGGTACAGCGCAAAGCACAGCGCAGACGCGCCGCCGACGAACGCGAACGTATGGGACAATTACAACGAATACGACGCTTGGGCGGGCTTCCTTGCTATGCTTGATCCGAAGTTCGTTGCGGAGCTTCTCGACACAACGCTTACCGTCGCAAAATCTTCGACGGACGGCGGCAGTTACGAAACCTTCACGGCGAAAATGTTTCTTGCGTCTACCACCGAAGTGGGGCTTGCAAACGAAAACGGGATCGCCGAAGGCGCGCTTCTTGCCCTGTTCAGCAACAACGCTTCGCGTATTGCCTATCCTACGGCGGAATGCGTGAGTAATTCGGAGTATTCAAACAGTAACTTCACGACTTCAAAGGGATGGTATTGGTGGCTTCGCACGCCTAATTCGTCGGACGCCTACAGCGTCCGCGGCGTCGATTCCGACGGTACGCTGTTCAGCCCCCTCGCGTACGGCGGGTACGGCGGCGTTCGCCCGCTTTGCAATCTGCAATCTTCAATCTTGGTATCTGACAGCCCGAACGCAAGTGGAAACTATGAAATCATCTACAACGCCGCGCCTTCCGCGCCGCCCAGCATTACCGCGCCGGATACGGCGTACAGCGGGCAGAATATCAATATTTCTTGCGCGGAAGCCACCGATCCGGACGGCGACGCGCTGACCTACGTTTTCGAGAGAAGCGCGAACAGCGGCGCGTGGACACAGGTTCAGAGTTCCGCCGCCCGCACGTTTTCGGAAATGGTATCGACTTCGTGGAACACGCTTCAATACCGCGTGAAGGCGGTTGACACGGCGGGCAATTCTTCCGCGTACACGACCAGCGGCGCGATCGCGGTAATTCACAATCAGCCGCCCGTTATCAGCGGGCAGAATGCCGATCTTGGCGTGAAGCGCGAGGATTTCACCTACGAATACAGCGTTACCGATCCGGATAACGACGTTGTAAACGTCGTAGAGAAAATCGACGGAAGCACGATCAACACGCGCAACAACGTAACGCTGGGCGAAACGCTTACCCTTTCCGTAGGCGGCGACACTTTTACCGCGCTGACGAACGCCCAGCACACGATCGAGATTGTCGCGACCGACAGCGCCGGAAATAGTGCAACGCGGACGCTTACGTTTACAAAGGCGATCAACAGCTTTGTTATTACCCTTGCGGAGCCGCTGGAGGCGGAGAGCCAGCCGACGCGGTGCAATATCAATGTGAACAGAGATATTCCGGCTGGCGGCACGTTCAAGGTTGAAGCGTGCAACAATCCTTACGACGTTCAGCCTGTTTGGGAGGATTGCACGAACGCGGTAATTTCGGGGCTGGCACACGTATTTGAAAACACCGTAAACACGGCAACGCAGTTCGGATTAAATATCCGCGTTACCGTTGAGCGCGGCGACGCGCTGACGGCGTGCTGGGTATCGGGGATCGGAGGTAATTTTGAATGAGCGTAAAACATAACAAAGCTGGCGGCGGAAACGCGGAAGTGAAGAAAGAATTACAAGAAGTGAAGAAGGAAACGCAAGAAGTAAAGGCGGCGGGCGAAAGTACCGCCGCCCTTCTTGCAATGTCCTTCAAGGCGCAGATCGTGCAGGATCGCGCGGCGGGAACGGAAGCGATTACCGACGAAATGATCCTGCAATCGGCGGAAGTGATCGACTATCCGGAATACGAGGACGCGCACGCCTACAACACCGTGGGCGAAATCATCAAGTATAACGGGCGGTATTACGAAATTATCGCGCCGCATACGTCGAACGCCGTTTCCTATCCCGTAGAAACGACCTTCGCTTATTACCGCCTTGTGGAGCTTACGCACACGGGGACGATTGACGATCCGATCCCCTATCCGGAAACGGCTGGAATTGTCGTCAATGTCGAGAACGGGAAATATTACAGCTACAAGGGCAAAACGTACCTTGCAAAAGCTGATATGCCGAATTGCGGTTATCCGCCGGACACGGCGGGCTTGTGGCAATGGGAAAAAGTAACCTAACGGGAAGGAGGATCAACGATGGACACTTTCACAACGGTTCTTTCCGTCTTTTCTACCGTATGCGCTATCGTGTTCGGCTATATCGCTTTTGTTCGTAACAGGGACAGCGACAAGACGAAGGAAGCGAAGAGCGACGCGACGATCTTAACGGAGTTGGGATACATCAAAGGTGGTATCGACGACGTGAAAGCGGAACAGCGAGAACAGCGAAAGACAAATACGGATTTCGTCGGAAGGCTTGTTTCGGTTGAAGCGTCGGCGAAACAGGCGCACAAGCGAATTGACCATATCGAACAGCAGATTGATAACAAATGAAAAAGAGCGGGAGCGGTTCGGAAATGAGCCGTTCCCGTTCTTTGATTATAAGGAGGTTTTCAAAATGAGCAACAGCACGCTGGTGGACTACACGCGGATTTCACCGAACAGGACAAGCCCGCGCAATCACAAGATCGACACAATTACAATTCATTGCGTCGTCGGGCAATGTTCCGTTGAAACGCTGGGTAACATCTTCGCGCCTACTTCGCGACAGGCAAGTTCAAACTACGGCGTAGGCGTTGACGGGCGTATCGGAATGTATGTCGAAGAAAAGGATCGTTCGTGGTGCAGTTCAAACGCGGCGAACGATAACCGCGCAATCACGATCGAGGTTGCAAGCGACACGACACACCCTTACGCGGTGAACGCGAAAGCATACGCCGCGCTTCTTGACCTTGTAACGGATATTTGCCGCCGTAACGGGATCAAGAAACTTGTGTGGGCTACGAACAAGAACGAGCGCGTTAATCACTTGAACGGTTGTAATATGACGGTTCACAGGGATTACGCGAACAAATCTTGCCCAGGGGATTACCTGTACGAAAGGCACGGCGCGATCGCGGCGGAGGTAAACAAGAGGCTGGGCGCTTCGGCGGCGGAGCCGGAAACGCCTTCTTCCGGAACGGATACGCTTTACAAGGTGCAGACGGGCGCGTTCAAGCAGAAATCGAACGCACAGGCGCTGGAAAAGAAATTGAAGGCGGCGGGCTTCGATACCTACGTTGTGAATACGGGCGGCTATTACAAAGTACAGGTGGGAGCATTCAGCAAGAAGGCGAACGCCGAAGCAATGCTTGCAAAGCTGAAAGCGGCGGGATATTCCGACGCATTTATCACGACCGGAAGCGGCGGGACGGCGGCGGCTTCCGTGAAGGTGGGAAGCAAGGTTCGCTTGAAGCAGGGCGCGAAAACCTACGACGGGAAAAGCCTTGCTTCCTTCGTGTATAACCGCGATCACATCGTAAAGGAGATCAGCGGCGATCGCGTCGTGATTACCTACGGCGGCGTAGTTGTCGCGGCGGTGAAGCTGTCCGATCTGACGCTTGTTTAACACACGGGATCGCACGTGCGCGTTATTGAATTGCACGCCGTGCGAAACCGTGCAATGAAAGGGGGGCAATATGAAACTACGTTCAAGGCGCGGGAAGCGTCAAAAGAAATTCCTTGCCGATGAACGCTTCGCGACGAAAGTTATTGTCGCGATCGGGATTACAACGGTGATCTTCATTGCGGCGCAGTATGTTTCTTTCCTCATTACGGGGATTGAGCAAACAACGCTGATTACGTACTACTTTACCGCTGTTGTGATCGAGTGCGGCGCGCTGATGCTGAAACGGCTATCCGAAATCATCGTCGCAAGGGTAAAGAAGAAAGAAAAAATCGAACCGGAAACGGAAACAGACGAAAGCGAGGTTTTATAAATGATTGATCTTACGCCTATTGTTGAAGCGATTGTCGCCCTTGTCGCGGCTATCATTACCGCGTTTGTGATCCCGTGGCTGAAAGGCAAGATCGACGCGGACAAGCTGGAGGAAATCGAATTGTGGGTAACGGTTGCCGTCGAAGCCGCCGAACAGCTTTACGTGGGGAGCGGGCGTGGCGCAGAAAAGAAAGCCTATGTCGTGCAGTTCTTACAGGAAAAGGGCTTTACCCTTGATCCCGACAGCTTGGATAAACTGATCGAAGCCGCCGTCTTTAATCTTCCGGACTACTTCACTATTTCCGGCATTCCGGCGGATACCGACAGCAACAAAGAGTAATTGACCGCGCGGCGGATCGCGCTTCCCCTTTCAGCCTTCCGCCGGATAAAGAACAATCCCCCGTGCGGGCTTTCGAGCCTTGCACGGGGGATTTTTTTGTTTGGTTCATTCCTTCGGCGGTTCGACCGACGCTTCCGACGGCGCGGCGGTTTTTCCTTTAATGAGTTGATACAGTTTCTTACAGCCGACCGCAATTCCCTTGAATAGATAGTAATAAATCTTGTAAAACGCCCACAAGAAGAAGTACAGACACCAGCCCGCGCCGATAATCATATACCACATCAAATAGAACATTCCGGCGAAGAGCATAGCGAAGCACCACAACGGCGCGTTTCGCTTATTCACACGCACACCGAAGCCCAGCCGGAAACCGGACATCTTCTTCAATGTCTTTGTAAAGCTGACGAACATTAGAGCAAATCCCCCTTCTTAAATGTAAATTTTCAAGGCAGAATTCGCCCATTCTGACCTTTAACACAATTATACGCCCGTCATGCGCTAAAATCAAGAATAAAGCGGAATATTTACACACCGTTTGCAAATAATCAGAATGAAGAGGGATCGCGGCGGCAATGAAGATATATGATTACAACGGCAAAAA